>Ga0209373_10000201_pt1 | contig 125514 bp, 113 predicted proteins | sample Higcelweek5metaG_FD_187173 | JGI IMG/M metagenome (GOLD analysis project Ga0209373, IMG submission 187173) | Freshwater pond sediment microbial communities from the University of Edinburgh, under environmental carbon perturbations - High... | ecosystem: Environmental > Aquatic > Freshwater >... | reverse complement strand
ACCAGCGGTTCATCATCGCCTCCAGGCTCAAGCGCCTCACCATGGAGGACACGCGGCTTCTGGATTCCAGCAGCCTGTCCTCCGACGACACGGGTGTGCTTTTGCGCGTGAACAACAGCGTCATGTTCCGGCCCGGCTCCGCGCAGCTCAGCCCAGAGGCCAGAAAGGTGCTGGCCGGCATCCTTGGGGTGCTCAAGGAATACAACATGGAGCTTCTGGTGCGCGGCCACGCAGCCGAGACCGAGCACACGGGCAGCGCCTACGACACGGCCTGGGAGCTCTCCGGCGCGCGCGCGGCCACCGCCGCCAGCCACCTGCTCTCCGGCGGAGAAATCATCCCCACGCGCGTGCGGGCCATGGCCTATGGCTCCACCCGTCCCCTGCGCCCCTCCACCTCGGCGGAGAACCGGCTCTCCAACGGGCGCGTGGAGTTCTACTTCCACCGGCCAGACGCCATCAACTTCGGCTCCGGGTACTGATCCCGGCTCTCCACGTGGCGGGCGAGCCTGCATGAGGCGGCAAGAAACGCAGCCGCGCGCTTTTTCTTGCCCAGGGCCTTGATTTTTGCGGCAAACAGGCCGAAGGGGTAAGAATTCCCACAGCGTAGAAAATACGCAGAACCGAAACGCGGCGCCTTTCGGCGTTTCGGACCAGGACCAGACAGAGGAGCATACGTGGACGATACCGCAGCAGCACAGCATTCACCGCCCCCCGCGCAGGACGCCATGACCCGCGGCTCGCGCCCGGAGTGGCCCGCCCGCCTGGCCGCCTACCTGGCCGCGCTGCGCCCCTTGAAAGAAAGAAGCTCCCTGCGCGAGGTGCTGGAACGCGAACTGCTTCTCTCCTTCATCGAGGTCAACAGCGGCGGCATCAGCGAATACCCCATGCTGGAAACCCAGCAGCAAAGCATCGTAAAGCTCTTGTGCCGCCGGTCCGACCACCCCGCGGACACCGTGCTGCGCAAGCTGGCCAGCAACTTTCCCGTGCTGCTGAACCGCCTGGACAAGGAAACCACTGCCAACGACCAGGCCGCCATGGAACAGACCACGGCCCAGTTGCGCAACACCGAGTCGCTGCTGGTGAAAAGCGTGCAGGGCATGGTCTTCGCCATGGGGCTCACCACCGACAACTTCGAAGAGCTCATCATGAGCCACTTCGGTGCGCCGGGGCTCTCGCAGTTCAACGGTCTCATCAAGACCCACGAGTTCGACCAGAGCTTCTGGCGCGAATTCGTGGAGCGCTTCATCGCCCAGCACGTGGCCGAGGGCTACGAACAGCTCACCGGCGAAGGCAAGTTCCACCTCTCCAAGGACGGCCAGCAGGTGGTGGTGCGCTTCCTGTTCGACGACGTGCTGGCCACCCTGCACGACCACCCCGGACACATCGACCAGACCCGTGTGCAGAAGGCCTACGCCGAAGCCAGCGCCGACACCCCCGAAAGGCTGGCGGTGCGCAAAATGGTCCAGGCCTGCCTGCTCAAGGGCTTGGGCTTTCTGCCCGGCGACATGCTGCTGGAATATCTGGAAAGCGCAGCGCTCATCGTGTGCATGGACCCCGTGGCCGTGAGCCTGCACCGGGCCATGCAGGCCCGCGCCAGCGGCCAGGAGGCCCAGGAGAAATACCCCCTGCCCTTTCTCATGGAGCAGGCCGTGGCCCTGGCCCTGGGCGCCGTGCTGATGCTCAGCGAATCCAGAAGCCACTTCCTGGCCGCCCTGGGCACCCTGCGCTCCGACGAGTTGGACGCCGTGCGCGCCCTGGCCCAGGGATTGTCCATCGAAGCCCTGGAGCGCGTGCTGTTCTTTCTGCTGGAAAGCGCCTTCGTGGGCATTCTGCGCGAGAAGGCCCGCGACGAAGGCGCCAAGGTGGCCGTCAAGACCGCCGCCCTGCGCCGCAGCCCGGCCCCCGCCGTGGAGGCCCTTGCCTCGCGCGGGCTCACGCGCATCCGCAAAAGCCAAATATGGATGCAGGACCCCACCAGACCCGACATGCTGCTCTTCAAAACCAGAACGCCCCAGCAACTGGCCTCCATCATGCAGGTGCTGCAACTGGAAGAACCCTTGCAAACCAGCGTGCGCGCCCTGTGGGACACGGCCTCCTGGCGGCGCGACTTCCTGGTGGCCATCGACCTGGCCCAGGTGGCGCGCACCACCCAGAACGTCAAGGCCAAGCTTACGGAACTGCTGACCAAATTCGGCGCGCTGCACACCCCGCCGCCGCCAGTTCCCGGCGCTGTGCAAGCCTAAAATAAAAGGCAAAGGCTCCGCCCCCCGCACCCCGCCAAAGGCGGCTTCAGCATACCGGGGAGCCTTTGGAATCTCCATAACACGAAGGGCTCTTTCCAGCGGTTTCGCCGGAAAGAGCCCTTCGTGTTATGGCAATTGGCAAAATGCAGAAGGCATGGATTCACGTTCCGGGCGCGGCGCTCCCGGGCGTGCCCGGCCAACCGCCTTTACGCGAACACGATGGTCTTGTTGCCGTCCACCAGCACCCTGTCCTCCAGGTGCCAGCGCACCGCGCGGGAGAGCACCTGGCGCTCGATGTCACGGCCGAGAATCTTGAGCTCGTCCAGGCGGTGCCGGTGCGACACGCGGATGACGTCCTGCTCGATGATCGGGCCTTTGTCGAGCTTGCCGGTGACGTAGTGGGCCGTGGCCCCGATAAGCTTGACCCCGCGATCGGACGCGCGGCGGTAGGGGTCCGCGCCCTCGAAGGCGGGCAGGAAGGAGTGGTGGATGTTGATGATGCGCTGGGGGAAGCGCTTCACGAAGGCGGGGCTCAGAATGCGCATGTAGCGCGCCAGCACCACGAGGTCGGCGCACTCGCCGGGCGTGGGGGCCAAAAGCTCGAGCATGCGCTCCTCGGCCAGGCTGAGGCCCCGGCCACGCGGGGCGTCGTGGGCCTCCGGCACGTGCACATGGTGAAAGGCCACGCCAAAGGACTCCACGGCGTGGCGCAGGTCCGGGTGGTTGCTGATGACCAGCGGGATATCCGCGGGCATTTCACCCCGGCCCACGCGCCACAGAAGGTCCATCAGGGCATGGTCCAGGCGCGAGACCAGGATGGCCATGCGTTTCTTTTTCGCCGCGGGCACCATCCGCCAAGTCATTTTGTACTGCGCGGCCACCTCGCGCTCGAAGTCGCGCATGAGCCCGTCAAGGCAAAGCTCCAGGCCGGAGAGGTAGAATTCCTGGCGCATGAAGAAGCGCCCGCCCTCGGGGTCGGTGGAGTGCTGGTCGGAGTGGATGATGTTCACCCCGTGCCGGTGCAGAAACCCGCTCACCGCGGCCACGATGCCCGAACGGTCCGGACAGGTGGCCAGCAGGCGCGCTGTTCCCACCTGGCCCGGGGCTCCAGGTTTACACAGGGAAAGACCGGCGCTCATGCGGCTAGTAGTCCTCGATGGGCCGCGAGACGGCCTCATCCTGCCCGCCCATGACGGCCACCGCGGCCACAGGTCCGGCGGCCCCGCAGAAGCCCGGCTCGTCGACGCCGGCCTTGGCCAGGTCGGCCCAGCGCCAGAGCATGCACATGGAGCCCAGACAGAACTTCAGCTTGTCATCGCGCGTTTTAAGCAGCGGGCAATACTTGAACTTGGCGTCGGATTCGGCAAGCAGCATGGGACCTCCTGTTTTTTGCGGCCGCGCGGGCTAGCCGGCCTTGCGGGAAGCGGCCGCCACGGGCGTGGCCGGAAAGTCCACCAGGGGGCGCTTGCCCAGGCGGCTCTTCAGGTACTCCACCAGGATGGCGCCCACGCGCTCCTCGCGGTTGAGGATCTTGGCGTACTTGCCGCCCTCGACGACCTTCTGGAACTCGCTCTTGTTCATGGCCGGGGAGGTCTTGGAGATGTTCTCTATGGCCACGGCGTAGGCGGAGATCTTGTGGTCCAGCTCGGCGTCGCTCATGGTGGAGAGTTCGCGCACGCGCACGGCCAGCTCGTCCGGGTCGGGCAACCTGTCCGACTCCACGATCTTCTTGAACGCGTTGGCGTAGCGGGTGGCGCCGTCATTGATGTGGTCCTTCTGCACCACATTGAGGCCCGACCAGCCCGCGCGCAGCCACTTGAAGAGCATGAAGGTGGTCTGGTGCGCGTTGTCCTCCACAAAGACCTGCACGGAGGCGGAGTCGTACATGTAGGTGTCGGCCCAGCCGATGAGGCCCTTGTTCAGGCCGTTGATGCCGGAGTAGAAGTAGCTCCACTCGCCGTCATCCAGAATGACGGCCTTTTTGCCCACGCTGGACTTGTCCTTCTGCTTGCTCACAGAGATGAGCACGTTCTTGCCGTTGTACTTGGTGAGGATGAGCAAGCGGTTCAGGTCGTAGCGGTAGTAGCCGCCGCCGAAGGAATCCGGGGCGTTGACCTCATACTCCTGGCCCCACAAGGCCACGGGCTTGTCCAGCTTGCCCAGGTGCGTCCAGGGCTTGGAGTCCTTCAAAATGTCGCTGCCCTGATACCAGCCGCCCAGGCGCAGCACGCTGGGGAACAGCAGATAGTTGGGGATGGCGGGATTATAGCAATAGCGCATGAGGCGCGAAAGCGGCGTTTTCATGGTGACGCGCAGCACGGTTCCGTTGCCGTCGAAACGACGGTTGGGCGTCAGCTCGCGCGCATCGCCCTTGGACTGCATCACGAAGTCCAGCAAAGAGTCGAAGTCCTGCGGATTCACCGCGGAATTGCGTTTCACGGACATGTCGAGCAGCGCGCCAAGGTCCTGCTCCACAGGCTGGGGCAGGGCGGCCTGGGCCATGGCGGGCACCAGCAGGGCCAGGAACAACCCGGCAAGAAACAAGGAGGTGCGGCGAAAAAGAGACAAACGGCTGGGCATCAGCAAACCTCATGCGTGTTGGACGGAGCAGCACGGCGCTCTCCGCCTGAGCTAAGTATGATAAGCAGGATCGCATCAATTGACAAGGGCGCAGCCGGGTTCCCTTCCGGCCCGAAACGAGGTAGGAGAACCGATGCCGGGCCGCCTTCCCCGCCTGGCAAGACTGCAAAGCGGAGTGCCCCATGCCTTTTCCCCTCGCCGTACTCGTTTCTGGCAGCGGTTCCAATCTTCAGTCCATTCTGGACAAAATCGATGCCGGGCACATTGACGCCGAGGTGCGCGTGGTGCTTTCCAACAAGCCGGAGGCCTTCGGGCTTGCGCGGGCGCGCCAGAAAAACATTCCGGCCATCGCCCTGCCGCACACGCAGTTTCCCTCGCGCGCGGACTTCGATGCGGAGATGGTGCGCGTCATCAACGCCCACGGCGTGGCGGCCGGAACCGGCGCGGTGCTGCTGGCCGGGTTCATGCGCATGCTGAGCCCGGAATTCCTGCGCGCCTTTCCGCAGGGCGTGGTGAACATCCACCCCGCGCTTCTGCCCAGCTTTCCCGGCACCCACGGCGCGGCGGACGCGGCAAAATACGGCGTACGCCTGGCCGGGTGCAGCGTGCATTTCGTCGACGAAATCATGGACCACGGTCCGGTGATCATCCAGGCCGCGGTGCCCACGCTGCCCGGCGAGGAGCCCGGCGCCCTGGCCGCGCGCATTTTGAAGCTGGAGCACTGCATCTACCCCCAGGCCGTGGCCTGGCTGGCCCAAGGCCGCCTGAAGGTCGCAGGCCGGCACGTGGTGGCCAGCGGCACGGGCCAGGCCTCCTGCGGCGACGACGCCCTGCCCTACCTTGCCAGCCCGGCCCTGGAGCCGGGCTTCTTGCCCTCCACTTAGCCGCCCCCAAAGGAGGCCGCCATGGAAAGCTTCCGACTCTCCCCCACCGACGAAGACAAGGCCTACCTGAAGACGCTTGTGCTGCTGTCCATCACGGGCAGCCTCAGCGGCGGCGGGCCGGATACCCCCCCCGAACCGCCATCGGAACTCTTGAAACGCGAGCTGGGCGCCTTCGTGACGCTCAAGCGCGACGGAAGGCTGCGCGGCTGCATCGGCAACATCATCGGCCAGGGACCGCTCTACCGCACCGTGTGGAACATGGCCCGGGCCGCGGCCTTCCAGGACCCGCGCTTCGCCCCGCTCACCCAGCCGGAACTGGATGACCTGGAGATCGAGATCTCCATCCTGGGGCCGGTGGAGCCCTGCCCCGACCCCAACCTCATCGTCGTGGGCCGCCACGGCCTCATCATGCGCCAGGGCGGCCGCCAGGGGCTGCTGCTGCCCCAGGTGCCCGTGGAATGGGGCTGGAACCGCGAGCAATTCCTGGCCCAGACCTGCCAGAAGGCTGGGCTCCCGGCCTCTGCCTGGCGCGATCCGGCCACGGAAATCTATTGGTTTGAAGCGGTTGTTTACTAATACGTAATCAAACTCGTTAGCAGACGTTGCTTTTTAACCCCCCCTGGGTGTATGGTGTAAGTAATCCCTCAATCGCACCTGTAGAGGACACATCACACGCCTAGGAGGAACTACGTGAAGCGTATGACAATCAAGGCCTTGCTGATAATTCTTGGTGGCGTAACCATCGCAGGATTCGCGGCAATGTTGCTTTTGTTCACCATGCAATCCCGGAGAACCGGCACCACCTTTGAAAACATGATCAATGTTGAAGAGGCGTTGCTTGGACAGCTCCAAGAGATGTACGCTCAGGGGCTGCAAACCGAACAGGCCACCCGCAACGTGGTGCTGAACCCGGCGGACAAGAAGGCGCGCGAGAACTACGAGGCCGCCGACGCCAAGTTCAAGAAAGCCCTGCAGGTGGCCCAAGGCCTTGCCAAGGGAACCATGGCCCAGGACCTGGGCGCGCTGCCCGGCCATTGGGACGAGGCCGGGGCCCTCAAAACCGAGGTCATGACCCTTGCCGGAGCGGGCAAAAGCGAGGACGCCACCGCGCTTCTGAACACCAAGGAAACCAAGAAGTGGCGCGAGGTCAAGGACATCGTCCAAAAGGCCATCGTCGAGCAGAGCAAGAAGTCCAAGGCCGCCTACGAGACATACAAGGAGCAGGACAAGCGCTCCTTCGTCATGGTGATGGGGCTCGGGCTGGCGCTGATTCTGGGCATGGCCGTGCTGCTGTATCTTGGCGCCAAAATGATCTTGCGGCCCCTGCTCAATATCCAGAGCTTCGCCCTGTGCCAGGCCGAGGGCCGGTTCGACAACTGCCTGCTGGGCGATTTCTCCGGCGAGCTCAAGGAGGTCGCGGACGCCCTGGAGGCCATGTCCTCCAAGGTGAAGGACTCCTTGGGCTACACCCGGGGCGTGCTCAAGGGCATCGCGGCGCCCTTTGTGGTGGTGCGCGAGGACGTGACCGTGCGCCTGGCCAACCAGGCCCTGCTCGATCTCATCCAGCAGGACGGCAAGCCCGAGGACTACATAGGCCAGAACGTGGCCCTGTTCTTTTACGGCGACGCCAACCGCAAGACCGTGCTGAGCCAGGCCATGGAAGAGAACAAGACCATCACCCGCGAGGTGGACCTTGTGGGCCGCAAGGGCGGCAAGCGGCGCATCAACATCTCCGCCTCGCCCCTTTACAACGACATCACCGGCCAGCTCATGGGCGCGCTGTGCCTGTACACCGACCTCACCGAACTGCGTGAGCAGGAGTCGCGCGTCATGGCCCAAAGCGAGGTGGTCACCGGAGCCGCCAAGCAGGCCGAAAGCGTGGTGCACTCCCTGCTCGCCTGCTCCAAGCGCCTGTCTGGCCAGATAGCCAGCGCCGAGGACGGCGCGGCGCTCCAGCGTGAACGCGCCGGGGCCACGGCCCAGGCCATGAGCGACATGAGCGAATCCATCCGTGGCGCGGCGGAAAGCGCCGAGGTCGCCGCCAAGGGCGCGGAGAGCGCCGGCGGCAAGGCCGGCGAGGGCGCGGAGGTGGTGCGCCAAGTGGTGGCCGCCGTGGAGGATGTGCGCACCCAAGCCCTGGCCCTGAAGGAAAACATGGGCAACCTTGGCCAGCAGGCCGAGGCCATCGGCCAGATCATGAACGTCATTTCCGACATTGCCGACCAAACCAACCTGCTGGCGCTCAACGCCGCCATCGAGGCGGCACGAGCGGGCGACGCCGGACGCGGCTTCGCCGTCGTGGCCGACGAGGTGCGCAAGCTGGCGGAAAAGACCATGCTCGCCACGCGCGAGGTGGGCGAGGCCATCGGCAACATCCAGCAGGGAACCCGCAGCAACGTGGAGCAGGTGGACCACACCGCGCGCACCATCGAGCGCACCACGGAACTGGCCGGACGTTCCGGCGAGGCCCTGCGCGAAATCGTGGGCATGGTCGACGAAACCACCATGCGCGTGCGCGGCATCACCACCGCGGTGGAGCTGCAAGCCAGCGCCAGCGCCCAGGTGGATACTGCCGTGGACGAGATCAACGACATTGCCCAGCGCACCGCCGCAGGCATGGACGAAGCCGCCCGCGACGTAGAGGAGCTGCGCCGCCTGGCCGACCAGCTCCGCGAAGTGGTGGAGGGCATGGCCGCGGCCTAAACGTTCCCAACGCACAACAAGAAGGCCCGCCAACCAGGAAATACCTGGCTGGCGGGCCTTTTTAGTTCCGATCGGTGCGCCGCGAATGGTGTGGAGCTATGCCTCCACCCTGCGCACGGTGACGTAGTGCTCCTGCATGGCCATGGCTCCACCCGCCTTGTCCCAAAGCGCCATGCCGCCGGGCATAAGCTCGTTGTCCGAGACGCCGCGGCCCTTGGCCCGGCTCTCCACCGGCAGGGTGTGGCCGAAACCGTGGATGGTGAACACCGTCTCCGGGTGGATGAACTCCGTGACAAAGGCCCGCAGGCAGCCGGGCTGGCCGCCCTTGGACACCGGCGCAACCTCCACCATGTCCATGTGCTCAATGCCCAGGGCCTTGGCCCGGGTCTTGTTGATCCACAGCACGTTCTCCGGCATCAGCTCGAAGAGCAGCGGGTTGTTCACCGTGTGCCCCTGGGTGTGCAGGCCGCAGCGGCCAAAGCTGATGCGGAAGGCATCCTGCGGGGGCCGGGCCGGGGAGACATAGGGCGGCAGGGATTCCAGGCCGTCCTTGGTCAGCTTGGCGCAAAGCATTTCAATCTTGCCCGAGGGAGTCTTGAAGGACAGGGGCTTGTAGGTGGGCTTGTCGGCAAGCTCCACAAAGCCCTTGGCGGCGAAGTCGGCCACGCTGACGCCCGTGCCTTCCAACTGGCGCTCCCAGAGCTGCTCCACGCGGTCCACGGCCAAGGGCTCCATGCCCAGGCGCTTGGCGAGCCCGGCATAGATCTCCCAGTCGGCGCGGGTGTCGAAGCGCGGGGCCACGGCGCGCTGGCGCATGAAGAACTGCGGCTTGAGCCCGCCCTTGCTGGCTATGATGCTCTCACGCTCCAGATAGGTGCTCATGGGCAGCACCACGTCGGCGTTCCAGGCGGTGTCGGACCAGCTGAAGGTGACGGCCACCAGCAGTTCCAGCTTTTCCCAAAGCTTCTTCACGGCCTCCTGGTCGGGGAAGGCCATGAGCGGGTCGTGCCTGTGGGCAATGTAGGCCCGGATGGGATAGGGCTTGTCCGTGGCGATGGCCTCGTAGGCCAGGTTCACCAGGCCGGGGCCGGCGTCGAAATGGGTGCGGCCTTCTTGCCAGCCGACACCGTCCACGCGGGGCTTCTCCGGCTTGGGGAAGAGCTCCACCAGCTGCTTGAGCCCCTTGCGGCCCACATCGCCCGCCTTGCAGGCCAAGGGCAGGCCGCCCTTGGCGCCGACGGCCCCCATGAGGGCGTTGATGATGTAGGCGGTACGGCTCACGTAGAACGAGTCGGTGTAGCGTGCGGTCATCCAACCCGGATGCCAGATGACATGCGGCGCGGCCTTGGCGAACTGCCGCACGAAGGCGCGCAGGGCCTGGGCGGCGACGCCGGTTTCCTTTTCCGCGAATTCCGGCGTGTAGGGCGCCACGAACTCACGCAGCACGTCAAGGTCGGCGATCCATTCCTTGATGTATTTGCGGGCGTACAGCTTCTCGGAAAGGATGGTGTTGATGACCGCGAGGTTGAACAGGTAGTCCGTGCCGGGCCGAAGGAGGAAGAAGTTGTCGGCCTTGACGCCGGGGATGTTGGCGCGGATGTCGATGACGGTGAGCTTGCAGCCGGCGTCGCGGGCGTCAAGCAGATCGTTGACCTCCTTGACGTTGATGGCCTCCAAAATGTTGCGGCTTTGCAGCACCACGTGGCGCGCGTTCTTCAGGTCATAAACCAGTTCCTTGCGGCCGCAGCCGAACACGGACTGGCTGGCGTGCTGCACGTTTCTCGCGCAGGCGCTGTCGTGATTGCAATAGTTGGGGGAACCGAAGCCGCGCACAAAGGCCTTCACCAGGTCGATGTACGGTCCGCCGCGGTCGGAGAGCAGCAGCGATTCCGGCCCGTGCTTGGCCCGGATGTCGGAGAGCTTCCCGGCCACATAGTCCAGTGCCTCGTCCCAGGAGACGGCGCGCCACTTGCCTTCGCCCCTGGCGCCAACCCTGATGAGCGGAGTCTGCGGGCGTTCGTCATCGTAAAGCAGGCCGGGACCGGCAGCGCCGCGCGCGCACAGCGCGCCCTTGAGGCCGGCCGCAAACGGGTTGCCGAAAACCGAAACCACACGGCCTTCTTCCACATTCACTGCAATGGGGCACCGAACGCTGCACATTCCACACACACTATAGATGACTTCACAGCCCATGGCTTCCTCCTGATACGAATAAAAGCGCGATGTATACCCCCATACTCCAAAACGCTGCCTCTGGCTAGTGGGAAGCACCCGAAATCAAGACTACGAGCCAGACTACGCAACATCTCGTTTTCATACAACTGAAGAGGAATTGTCGACAAGCATGAGAAAAAAAGAACGAGCACGGCCATCCATTGACAACAGTCCTCGCCTCGTGGTTAGTACCAGAAAAATTGATATACCTCACCGGGGTGTTCCAGGGCAAACCCTGCGGACAAATCCTGGGACCAAGCGCTAACCACTTAAGATAATAAATCAAAACCGGCAGGAGAACATATGAGCCTCTACAGAATCGCTTTGAACCCAAATCGCTGCATTGGTTGCAAATCCTGTCTCGTGCACTGCAACATCAAGAACAAATTGCCCGCCGGAATATCCTTGAACCGCATCAAGACGTTGGGCCCCTTCACTGGGCCGGACGGCAGACCTCGTATGGAGTTCGTATATCAAAACTGCATGCAGTGCGACGATCCATTCTGCGTCAAGGTTTGCCCCACTGGAGCGCTGGCCAAGCGCCCTGAGGACGGCCTTGTATGGCTGGACGAGGAGACCTGCATCGGCTGCAACCGCTGCATCGAGGCCTGCCCCTGGGAAGTGCCCGTGGCCATTGAGGGCCTGGGAAAGACCAAGAAGTGCGACTACTGCAAGGACCGCGTGGACCAGGGCCTGGACCCGGCCTGCGTCACCGGCTGCACGGCAAAGGCCCTGACCTTCATCCGCCCGGCCACCTAAAGGACTGCCGCCCCGCGCTTGCCGTTCGGGGCCTTTTGATATTGCAAACACTTTACTCGAGGAGCACCATACCGATGAACAGACGCCAACTTCTCGCCATAACTGTCGCCAGCTTGGCCATGTGCCTGTGGCTCGGCGTGGCCGTTGCACAGCAGGCCGCTCCGGCCGCCGCGCCGGTGGCCGAGGCCGCCAAAGCCGTTGACGCGGCCAAACCCGTCGAGGCCGCCAAAGCCGTTGAAGGCGCCCCCAAAGCCAGCAAGCTGGCCGACGCCATCGCCAAAGCCCCGCGCGGCGTTGAGCCGGGCATGATCGACGAGACCAAGCCAGCGGGCTTCCTGGGCATTCCCGGCGCCCCCAGCGTCAACCCCATCCTGGCCTTCTGCTGGGCCGTGTGGGTCGGCTGGATCTTCTCCACCGTCGGCGCCTTCGGCGGCGTCATGGCGGGCGTGGGCCACATGAGCGTCTTCGGCTTCGGCTCCTACGCCGGCGGCCTGAAGAAGACCGCCCCGGACCTGGGCAAGATCGTCACCGACTCCATCAAGGCCTCCAACCAGTTCCTGGTGGGCACCTCGGCGGCCATCAGCTCCTTCAACTACCTCAAGATGAAGCGCCTGGTGCTGCCGCTGGCCATCAGCCTTGGCCTGGGCTCCCTGCTGGGCGCTTACGGCGCGGCCGCGCTTTCCGCCGGCAAGCTCGACTTCAAGTCCTACCAGGGCTACTTCGGCCTCTTCGTCCTCGTGCTCGGCTGCTGGCTGTTCTACGAGACCACTCCGGCCGGCCAGGCCAAAAAGAAGACCGCCAAGGAGGCCGCCAGGGCCTTTGAGGACGCCGTGAAGAAGCAGCGCTGCGGCGAGGCTGTCGACGAATGCAAGCTCGGCCTGCAGATCAACAAATTCACCGCCTCCACCTGCGAGTTCACCTTCTACGGCGTGCCCTTCCACTTCAATCCTCTGATCCCCTTCCTGGGCGGCATCGTCATCTCCGCCGTGGCCGCCTTCCTGGGCGTTGGCGGCGGCTTCCTTTTGGTGCCGTTCCTCACCAGCGTCACCCAGCTGCCCATGTACCTGGCCGCCGGCACCAGCGCCCTGGCCGTGCTCGTCAGCATGATCACCAGCATCATCACCCTCATGAGCAAAGGCACCCCCATCGAGTGGAGCCTCATCGGCCTGGAGCTGGTGGGCATCACCGTCGGCTCCATCGTGGGCCCCATGACCTCCAAGTACCTCTCCGACGCGCTGATGAAGCGCATCTTCATCGTGCTCTCGCTGTACATCGGCACCGGGTACCTGCTTGCCGGATTCTACGGCATCAAGATTCCCGGCGTCTAAGAATTGACCGCTTTCGGGCCTCTCCTCCGCAAGGGGGAGGGGCCCGGACCCGTCAGCCCCCACCATATGACACCCTTCCAAGCCCTCGACGCGATCCTCATCACCCCCTTCCAACTGCCCGGCCCGCCCGAGGCGGGCTTTCTCTTCGGCGTCAGCGTGCTGGCCCTTGCCAGCGCTGTTCTGGGTTGGGCCTGCAAGGCCCTTGTGGCGCGCGCCCACCGCACCCGCCGCCAGCGCGAGGAAGGCGAGGCCGCCAAGCGCAGCGATCTCTCGCTCCAGGCCCTGAAGGCAAAGGACAAGAAGGCCTACCTGGCCCAGAACCACCTGGCCCAAGAGGCCTACGGCAACACCCTGGCCCTCTCCGCCGGGCGCGCCGCGGCCCTGCTCTGGCCCGCCTGCGCCATCCTCACCTGGCTGTCCTGGCGCTTCGACGGCGTGCCCATGCCCTTCCTGTGGAAAAGCGCCGGGCCCCTCGCCTTTTTCCTGCCCGTGTACGTTGCGGCCCTTTGGGGCATCTCGCGCCTGATGCGCAACGAGAAACGCCAATAAAAACGCCGCGCCCCCCGGCGAACCGGGAAGCGCGGCGCGAAAGCGCACAATGGCGGCGGCCTCAGTCGGCCATGCCGCAGGGCTCCACCAGCCGGGATATCCCCATCACCTCAAAAACCTTGCGGAAATTCTCAGACAAACCATTGATGCACACACGCTCGCCGCGTTCGCGGGCCTCCACCAGAAGCCGGGTCAGCAGCGACAGGCCGGCGCCGTTGGTGGAGGCGTTCTCGTCGAACTCCAGCATGATGACGGGCTTGTCCATGGCGCGGGCGCGGCCCATGGCGCGGTCCAGAAAAGGCTCCGAGCGCCCGGTGACGCTGCCCCGGATGCACAGCACCGCGGCCTCGTCCGTTTCCAGCACGTTGATCTCCTCGGTTTTGCTCTTGGAGATGGCGATGCGCTCTTCGGCGCGCTTGAGGGCCTGGCTGAGGGCTTGGCGCTGCACGGGCTTGTTGATGAAGTCCGTGGCGTCGAGGTTGAGGGCGCGGATGGCCAGGTCCATGTCGCCGTGGCCGGTGATGACGATGACCTCCGCGTGGGGGTCGATGTCCTTGATGCGCCGCAACACCTCGATGCCGTCCATGACGGGCATCTTGACGTCCGTGAGCACGATGCCCGGACGCTCGCGTCCGAAGGCCTCCACGCCCTCGGCCCCATTCGCCGCGGTCAGGGCCTCGTAGCCATAGGCGGCCAGAAGCAGGCGGAACATGTTCAGGGTGGGCTGCTCGTCGTCTATGACCAGGATCTTCTTCTCCATGCGCTCTCCTTCGCCCTACACGGCCTGCGGAAAATGCAGGCGTATGGTGGCGCCCGTTCCGGGCGTGCTTTCAATGTGGATCTGTCCGCCGTAATCGCGCACGATGCCGTAGGTGATGGCCAACCCCAAACCCATGCCCTGGCCGGTTTCCTTGGTGGTGAAGAACGGCTCAAAAATCTTGTCGCGCACCTCTGGGCTCATGCCAACGCCGGTGTCCGTCACGTCCACCACCACTCCGCCGCCCTCGGCGTAGCTTCTGATGCTGATGCTGCGCAGCTCGCCATCATCAGGGGGCTGGCTGGCCTCGTTGATGGCGTCGCGGGCGTTGGTGAAGAGGTTGAAGAACACCTGCTGCAGGCGGTTGTCGTGGGCCAGCACAAAGGGCAGGCTCTCCCCCAAGTCCAGGTGGAAACGGATGTTGTCGAGCTCGAACTGGCGGCGCACGATGGTCAGCACGCTCCGGATGGGCTTGTTCACGTCCACGCGCTCTTTGAGCAGGGCGGCCTTGCGGCCGAACGAGCGCAGGGTGTTGATGATTTCCGCCGCGCGGTCCACCTGCCCGCTGATCTCGCGCACGACCTGGCGGAAGGACTCCGGCGTGGCCGAGCAGCCCTGCTCGTCCAATATGGCCAGAAACTCGCTGCCCATCTTGATGGCGTTGAGCGGCTGGTTCAGCTCGTGGGCTATGCCCGCGCTCATTTCGCCCAAAGATTTCATTTTGCCCGCCTGGATGAGCTGGGCGTCCTTTTCAATCATCTCCGTGATGTCCGTGACGGCGATGATCATGGCGTGCCGCCCCCGGTAGGAGATGGGGCAGGCGTGGACATTGACGTAGAAGGGTTTGTTGCCCTTTTTGTAGTGCAGCACCTTGGGATGGTACAGGCAGCCCGCACCGCCCGGATGCCCTTCGCAGTTTTCGCCCTCCACGTTTTCAGAGGAGAGCAGGCAGTCGTTGCGGTTCTCCGGTCCCAGGGAAAGGTAGCTCAGGCCGATGAGCTCGTCCTTGTCGTAGCCGTAGAGCTCCAGCGCCCTAGGGTTGGCGTCGGCGATGCGGAAGTCCTCGCACCCGACCACGAACACCGGGTCCGGGCCGGAGTCGAACAGCGAGCGGTACTTCTCCTCACTCTCGCGCAGGCGCCTGCGGTACAGCTTGATGCTCCAGACCATGTTGCGGAAGGAGTCGCCCAGCTGCACCACCTCGTCGCCCTGGCGCTTGCGGTAGAACACGCAGCTCTTGCAGGTGCGATGCGAGGCGGCCTGCCGGGGCGACTGGTCGAAGTGCCAGCAGGGCATCTCCGTATTGGCATAGGCCGGGCAATCCATGGGCCGCCAGTTCTGGTCGTCCTCCTGAAAGTCCATGGTGATGTCGAAGTTGCCGCGCGAGAGTTCGTCTGAAATGCGCGTGAGTTTGGAGATGGGCCGCGTGATGTACTTGGTGATGCGGTTCGAAATGAAGAAGATGATGAAGATGATGGCCGAGATGAAGCCCAGAAAGGTCAGGCGCAGGGTGGAGATGAGGCTGTCTATGTGGCTCTTGGACAGGCCCACGTGCACGGTGCCGATGCGGTACAGGCCTTCCTTGATGGGCACGGCGATGTCGTGGATGGACTCCTGGTCCACGGAGACCAGGCGCACGCTGCGGATCTCTGTCGGGGGCAGGGGATTGGCCTGGCGCAGCTCCACCGGAAAGGCGCGGGTCATGGTGTGGGCCAGCACCTCGCCGGACTGGTCGGTGACGAAGATGTAGGAGATGAGGTTCTTGCGCTCATGCAGGCGCGCCTCGTCGAAGATGAGGGAGAGCAGGAGCGGCGAATTCTTGTCCAGCACATAGGTGCCGCCGCGCTCGGCCACGGAGTGGGCGATGGCGCTGCCGCGCATCTCCAGCTCCGAGGTGAGGGAGGACACCAGAATGTAGCGGGCGAGAAAGGCTATGGCCACGCTGATGACGAGCACCACGCCCAGAATGGACACGAAAATCTTGTTTTTAAGGCTCAGGTTGCCGTAGTGGCTGAGCGCGTTATGCCAGAGTTTCATGGCGCGCCTCCGTTGCGGGCCCGCCGCAGGGCCTGCTGCACGTCCGGCCAGGAGTCCACGCGGGTAAAGCGGCCGTCGAGGAGCCGCGTGAAGTACACCCGCTCCATGCCCTGGTGGTTTTCCGGTCCGAAGGACACCGTCTGCCCCGTGCCCAGTTCGTAGTCGTGTATGGACTCGATGGCGCTGATGAAGCCCTCGCGGGTGAGGTTTCTTCCGGCGCGGCGCAGGCCCTCCACAAGGACACGCGCGTTGAAGTAGCCCTCAAGCCCCACGGAGTTGGGCTTGTCGTCCGGGTAGAACTTGGCCAGCAGCTGCACGTATTCCTGTGCGCTGCCGGCGCCTTGGGCGTCTGGGCCATCCGTGGGGGGCACCACCTGCGACATGATGACCACGGGCTGAGGCTCCAGCACCAGCTGGCGCGCCAGTTCCTCCGCGCCGACAAACGACACGGTGTAGAAGATGGGGAAGAACCCGCCCTCTTGCGCCAGCTGGATGAACCGGGCGCAGGGGTCGTAGGTGCCGATCATGACCACGGCCTCGGCGTTGGAGTCAGCGATCTTGGTCAGCCCCTCCTCCACGTCCAGGGTGCCGCGCACATAGGAACCCCGGCCCACGGGCTCCAGGCCGAACTCCTTCAGGGCCAGCTCCGTGCCGGTAAGTCCGTCGAAGCCGTAGGCGTCGTACTGGTAGAACACGGCGATGCGCCGCAGCCCCAGGTCCTTCACCAGGTGGCGCACAGCGGCGGCGGTCTCCTGGTAGTAAGAGGCGCGGATGTTGATGATGAAGCGGTTGAAGGGCTCGCGCAGCGCGTTGGCCCCGGTGAACATGCCGAGCAAGGGAATGCGCGCGTCCTCCACCATGGGCAGGATCTTTACCGTGGTGGGCGTGCCCACGTAGCAGAACAGGGCGAACACGTGGTCCTCGATGATGAGCTTCTGGGTGTTGGCCAGGCAGCGCGTGGGATCGTAGGAGTCGTCGTAGGAAACGAGTTCGAGCTTGCGGCCGTGCACCCCGCCCTCTTCGTTGACCTGGCGCAGGTAGCACAGGGCTCCGCGCAGGGTCTGGGTGCCCAGGTAGCTGGCGTGGCCGGAGAGCGCAAGGGAGGAGCCAAGGCGGATGACCTCGTTGGTGACGCCGGGCACGGCCTGTTCCACGGCGGCCTTCTCGCCCTGGCTGCCGCAGCCCGGAAGAGCCAGGGCAACCAGCGCCAGCGCAATGCAAAACAGCCGTAACCGAGCCATCACAGTTCCCCCCTCGTCTGGCGGTCTGCCCGCGCCATGCGGCGCACGCACCATCGCGTGGACCCTACGTCAGTTGCCGGGACGCTTCAACAGGAAATGCGCCAGAAACCCAAGCCCATGGCCGTGCGGCAAGAAAGTTACACCCCCTCGGGCAAAACTCCGCCTCAAGACTTGGCACCGAAGCCCTCTCGTGGTAGCGTCTTGAACAGAGGAACCCCCCGATGCTCGACTTGAAGCCCACCGGCCTTGCCACAGCGCCGCAAAGCGAAGAAGAAGCCCGCAAGGCGCTGCTTTCATTGTGCTGGAAGGACGAACGCAAGTTCTGCCCACGCTGTAGCGCACCGGCTCCGTACCAGCTGGCCGGGGGGCGTCTGCGCTGCGGTTCCTGCCGGTACACCTTTCACGACTTCACGGGCCGCTGGCTCAACGAGACCGGGCTTTCCGCCCTGAAATGGACAGCCCTGGCCCAGGCCTTTGCCGAGGAAAAGACCACCCGCGAGGCGGCCACCTCCGTGGGCATATCCTACAACACCGCCTTCAAGGCCCTCACCGTGCTGCGTCTGGCCATTCTTGCCCAGGGAGCGGACGCCCCGCAGCTCTTGGGCCCCGGCGCGCACCTGCACTCCCTGCTGGAGGGCGAGAGCCGGGCCAACCAGGACGCCCCGCCCAGCGCGGTGCTGCCCGTGTACGGCATATTGAACCGCAGCCAGCATGTCTTTGTGGACCTGCTGCCGGAACTTACGGCGGAAAGCGTGCTGCACTTCAACCACAATTTCCACCTGCGCGTGGCGCGCCATGGCAGCATCCTCATCACCGACCGCTACAAAACCTACGACGCCCTCATCCTGTGCGGCGACGAGAACCTGCCCTACCACTACCTGCTGCGCCACCCCGGCCAAATCTTCGCCGAGAGCGGCGGCTCCCCCTTTTGGGACTACACGCGCCCCAGGCTCCGGCAATTCAAGGGCCTTTCCTGGCGGCGCTTCCCCTTGTACCTCAAGGAACTGGCCCTGCGCTTCAACATGCGCGGCAAGGACCTGACCCCCACCCTGCTGGCAGCCCTGTGCACGCCGGTGCCAAAGCTTGCATAAACCTCGCTTGAATTGACCCCAGCCTCGTTTTCCGTGAAATCATGGACCCCATACTGTGGAGGTTTCCTATGGTTTCGCATCCTCCCGCTCATGATCATTGTCCAGGTTTGACACTGCTTCCCTTCGGGGGGCTGGGCCTGGACATGGCAGAGGTCGGGCGCAAAGTGCGCGGTCTTTTGCTTGTGCCTTTCCTGAAACAGGAAAAGCACGGGCAGAAGCCCCGCGTCCATCGTGCGCCCCCGGTGCTTTCCGGCATCGAGCTGCTTTTGAGGCTCAGCCGAGAGACGCTCGGCAGCTGACACCACACCCCATAACCGAGGAGGCATCATGTCGCTTTCACGCCGAGGGTTTCTCAAACTCTCCGCCGCGGCCGCTCTCACATCCGCCTTCGGGGGCATAGGCCACGCGGCCAAGCCCCAGGCGACCAAATCCACGGTCGACCGCATCGCCCAGCTCAAGCCAGAATGGAGCAAGCAGACCACCACCGTGTGCTGCTACTGCGCAGTAGGCTGCGGGCTCATCGTCAACACTGCCCTTGAAGGCGCCAAGCGTGCCATCAACATCGAGGGCGACCCGGACCATCCCATCAACGAAGGCGCGCTGTGCGCCAAGGGCGCAAGCATCTACCAGCTCACCGAGGGCAACCCCGGCGAGAAGAATCCGCGCCTCACAAAGGTCATGTACCGCAAGCCTTATGGCACCAAGTGGGAAGCCAAGAGCTGGGACTGGGCTCTTGAGCGCATGGCCAAAAACATCAAGCGCGACCGCGACGCCACCTTCGCCACCACCAACGCCAAGGGGCAGACCGTCAACCGCTGCGAGGGCATCGCCTCCGTCGGCTCCGCCGCCATGGACAACGAGGAGTGCTGGGCCTACCAGGCCTTTCTGCGCTCGCTCGGACTGACGTACATAGAACATCAGGCCCGTATCTGACACAGCGCAACTGTAGCGGCTCTGGCAGAGTCGTTCGGACGCGGCGCGATGACCAATCACTGGATCGACCTCAAGAACAGTGATTGCATTCTGATCATGGGCAGCAACGCTGCCGAAAACCATCCCATCTCTTTCAAATGGGTCACGCGGGCCCAGGAAAAGGGCGCCACGGTCATCCACGTGGACCCGCGCTTTACCCGCACCAGCGCAAAGGCCGACATCTACGCGCCCCTGCGCTCCGGCTCGGACATCGCGTTTTTGGGCGGCATGATCAACTACATCCTTGAGAACAACCTCATCTTCAAGGAGTACGTGGTCAACTACACCAACGCCTCCTTCGTGGTCGGAAAAGACTTCGACTTCAACGACGGCATGTTCAGCGGCTTCAACGAAAAGACCAACACCTACGACAAGAGCAAGTGGGCCTTTGAACTGGACGAGAAGGGCGCGCCCAAGCGTGACAACACCCTTGCGAACCCGCGCTGCGTGTACCAGTTGATGAAGAAGCACTACAGCCGCTACACGCTGGACCGCGTGGTCGAGATGTGCGGCACGCCGAAAGAAAAGGTGCTTGAGGTCTTCAAGGCCTATACCGCCACGTGCAAGCCGGACAAGTCCGGCACGTCCATGTACGCCATGGGCTGGACCCAACACACAGTGGGCGTGCAGAACATCCGCGCCATGAGCCTCATCCAGTCGCTTCTGGGCAACATGGGCGTGGCCGGCGGCGGCATCAACGCCCTGCGCGGCGAGTCCAACGTCCAGGGCTCCACGGACCAGGCGCTGCTGTTCCACATCATCCCCGGCTACCTGCCCACGCCCAACGCGACCCTCAAGACCCTCGACGACTACCTGAAGCTCGTCGCCCCGGTGTCGAAAGACCCCAAGAGCATGAACTGGAAGAAGAACCAGCCCAAGTACGCCGTAAGCCTCATCAAGAGCTTCTACAAAAACGCGGAGCCCGCCCAGGGCTATGACTGGCTGCCCAAGCTCGACCCCGGGCAGAACGCCTCCTGGCTGGTGCTGTTTGACGAAATGCTCAAGGGCAAGTTCAAGGGCTTCTTCGCCTGGGGCATGAACCCCGCGGTCTCCGGCGCCAACTCCAACAAGACCCGCGAGGCGCTGACCAAGCTTGACTGGATGGTCAACGTCAACATCTACGACAACGAGACCGGCAGCTTCTGGCAGGGTCCGGGCATGAACCCCAAGAAGATCAAGACCGAGGTCTTCATGCTGCCCTGCTCCGTCTCGGTTGAGAAGGAAGGCTCCATCTCCAACTCCGGCCGCTGGATGCAGTGGCGCCACCAGGGCCCGAAGCCCCTGGGCGATTCGCGCCCGGACGGCGAGATCATCTACGAACTGGCCCAAAAGGTGCGCGAGCTCTACAAGAAGGAAGGCGGCGCGTTCCCCGAGCCCGTGCTGAACATGAACTGGGAGGATATGGGCGACGGACACGAGTTCAACGCCCACAAGACCGCCCGGCTCATCAACGGCTATTACCTGAAGGACGTGACCGAGAAGCAGCCCGACGGCTCGGTGAAGGTCTACAAGGCCGGCACCCAGGTGGCCGCCTTCCCGGCGCTTAAGGACGACGGCAGCACCTGCTCCGGCAACTGGATCTACTGCGGATCTTACGTGGACCCGGACCCGGCCAAGGGCAACCGCGCGGCCAAGCGCTCCAAGGAGCAGACCCCGGCCCAGGCCAACGTGGGCCTGTACCCCAACTGGTCGTGGGCCTGGCCGGTGAACCGCCGCGTCATCTACAACCGCGCCAGCGTGGACCTGAACGGCAAGCCCTACGCCCCGCAAAAGGCCGTGCTGGCCTGGGACGCCGCGGGCAAGAAGTGGGACATCGACGTGGTGGACGGCGGCGGCGGCCCCGGCGCTGTGCATCCGTTCATCATGCAGGTGCACGGCATGGCCGCGCTCTACGGCCCGGGCCTGAACGACGGTCCCTTCCCCGAGTACTACGAACCGCTGGAATGCCCCGTGACCAAGCACCCCTACTCCAAGGTGCTGCACAACCCCACGGCGCTCACCTTCGCGGGGGAAAAGCACAACGTCTGCGACCCGCGCTTCCCCTTCGTGTGCACCACGTACCGCGTCACCGAACACTGGCAGACGGGCCTGCAGACCCGCTACCAGGCCTGGCTGCTTGAGGCCGAGCCCCAGATGTTCTGCGAAATGAGCGAGGAGCTCGCGACCCTTCGCGGCATCAAGAACGGCGAAAAGGTCTGGCTGGAAAACACCCGCGGCAAGCTCTGGGCCATCGCCATCGTGACCAAGCGCTTCAAGCCCTTTGTGGTCCAGGGCCAGGTCATCCACGAGGTGGGCATCCCCTGGCACTTCGGCTGGCGCTTCCCCAAGGACGGCGGCGACGCCGCCAACCTGCTGGTCCCCTCCGTGGGCGACCCGAACACCGGCATCCCCGAGTCGAAGGCCTTCATGGTCAACGTCCGGAAGGCTTAAAGGAGGCCCGTCATGAATGGAAAAAGCTTCCTCGTCGACCTGACCAAGTGCACGGCCTGCCGAGGCTGCCAGATAGCCTGCAAGCAGTGGAAAAAGCTGCCCGGCGAAAAGACCAGGAACACCGGCAGCCACCAGAACCCGCCGGACTTCTCGTTCAACACGCTGCGCGTGGTGCGCTTCAGCGAGAAGGAAGTGGACGGCAAGATCCAGTGGTTCTTTACGCCGGACCAGTGCCGCCACTGCCTGGAGGCCCCTTGCAAAACGGCCACCAACGACCCGGACGCCATCCTCATTGATGAGCAGACCGGCGCGGTGATCTACACCGAAAAGACGGCCAAGGAAGACTTCGAGACCGTGCGGGGCATCTGTCCTTACGACGTGCCGCGCATGGACAAGAAGTCCAAGCTCATCGCCAAGTGCGACATGTGCAACGACCGCGTGAAGGCGGGCAAGAAGCCTGCCTGCGTGCAGTCCTGCCCCACGGGAACCATGAACTTTGGCGACCGCGCGGACATGCTGAAACTGGCCGAAACGCGCCTGGCCGAAGCCAAGAAAAAGTGGCCCAAAGCCCAGCTGGTCGATGCGGACAGCGTGCGGGTCATCTTCCTTACGGCGGATGAACCCACCCTGTACGCCAAGAACCTGATGGCCGACGCATCGAACACGCCTGCGGACGGCCCGAGGGAGTACACCCGCCAGGAGCTCTTCGCCTCGCTGATGAAGCCGGTGAAGAACCTGCTGGGCTAACGACAGACGGAACGCACCTCTAGATAGGAAGCCGCCGGGGCGGACGGTCCAAACCGGCGGCTTCCCCTTCGGGGGGCAGCAATGCCCCCCGATTGCATCCCCACGGCGGAAAGATGCGGAAGCCGCCACGCCGGAGCGCCGCGCGCCCCCTCTTGCCAACTCCGCCGCCAACGGCCATAGACCTTTCAGGAGCCCCGCCATGAACCGACTGGCCGCAACACTCGCACTCTTCTTCCTCCTGGCCGCGCCGGCCCTGGCGGCCAAGCCCAAGGCGGGAGACGCCCTGCCCGACGTGGAGGTGAAGGTCAGGCTTGCCCCCGCCGAGGCCGCGCACCTGGGCCTGCCGGCGGACACCAAGAGCTTCCGCCTCTCGCACATCAAGGCCGAGGCGCTGGTGGTGGAGATATTCAGCATGTACTGCCCGCGCTGCCAAGCCGAGGCCCCGGCGGTGAACCGGGTGTTCGAGCGGCTTGCGAACTCGCCCCAGGGGCAAAAAATCAAGTTCCTGGCCATCGGCGCGGGCAACTCGGCCTTCGAGGTGGACGTGTTCCGCAAGAAGTTCCAGGCCCCCATGCCCATGGTGCCGGACGCAGACTACGTTCTGCACAAAATCTTCGGTTCCGTGGGCACGCCGTCGTATTTCGTGCTGCGCCGCGCGCCAACGGGCCGTGGGTTCAGCGTGGCCTTCTTCCAAGAGGGCCAGTTCGAGGATGAGAACGCCTTCTTTGAGCAGCTGCTGCGCGCCGCCGCGCTGCGCTAAGGCACAAGGAGCGCCCCCATGAAGACGCACGCCTGCCTGCTTCTCGCCCTGCTCGTGGCGCCGGGTCTGCTGGCCTGCGAGCCGGTTCCGGCCCGCGCCCAGGGGCAGACCATGGAGATGAAGGACATGATCCTGGACCCCGGCCCGCTGAAGCCGGTGGACAGCACCCTCAAAGTGCGCGTGGGCGAAATGGCCCCGGACTTCACCCTGCCGGGCGTGCTCACGGACCAGGGGGGTAAGCGCTCGGTGCGCCTTTCCGACTACCGGGGCAGAAAAAACGTCATGCTCTCCTTCGTGCCCGCGGCCTTCACGCCCGTGTGCTCCGACCAGTGGCCGGGCTACAACCTGGCCAAGGAGCTGTTCGAGGAATACGACACGCAGATTCTGGGCATCAGCGTGGACAACCTGCCCAGCCTCTTCGGCTGGGCCACCCAGATGCGCGGACTGTGGTTCCCCGTGCTTTCCGACTTCTGGCCGCATGGCGCCGTGGCGCAGGCCTACGGCGTGCTGCGCACGGACGGCACGACCGAGCGCGCCATCATCCTCATCGACAAGAAGGGCGTGGTGCGCTTCGCCAGAAGCTTCAACATCAACATCCGGCCCGACCTCGGCCTCATCATGGGTGAGCTGCACAAGATCGAAGAACCGCCCGCGGAAACACCCCGGGCCGGCAAGCACTAGCCCCGCCCCCTGCCCGTTGACGCCCCCCGCCCGCCGGGAGTAGTGTCTCGCCACTTATTCTCAGGGCGGGGTGCAACTCCCCACCGGCGGTATTCTGAATACGTTCAGGGAGCCCGCGAGCGCCCGCTCCATCGTGGAGCGGGGTCAGCAGATCCGGTGCGATGCCGGAGCCGACGGTGACAGTCCGGATGGAAGAGAATGAGGCAGCCGACCCGCCGGAGCGTCCTGTTCCGGCGAGCCTCCCGTGCCGCGCGCGCCTGTGGCCGCGCCGGGGGCGTCTGTCTTTTACGCCCTGATTCTGGTCCCCTTGCCCCTAAGGAGGCATGCCATGAATCAGTCCCTGCTTGACCGTTTTGGCGACCCGAAAACCCGTGTGGAAAAAGCGCTTGGCAGCCTGAGCACAGGCGGCGGCGTGCTGGTTGTGGACGACGAGGACCGGGAGAATGAGGGCGACCTCATCTTTCCGGCCCAAAGCATCGACGCCGCGCAGATGGCCCTGCTCATCCGCGAGTGCAGCGGCATCGTCTGCCTCTGCCTCACCGACGAGCGGGCCGAGACCCTTGACCTGCCGCCCATGGTGGCCCGCAACACCAGCCGCAACAAGACCGCCTTCACCGTGACCATCGAGGCGGCGCACGGCGTGAGCACCGGCGTTTCCGCCGCGGACCGCGTGACCACCGTGCGCGCCGCCGTGGCCCAAAACGCCCGGCCCGAGGATCTGCACCGCCCCGGGCACGTGTTCCCCCTGCGTGCGCGGCCCGGCGGCGTGCTGGAGCGCCCCGGCCACACCGAGGCCACCGTGGACCTGATGCGCCTAGCCGGGCTGGAGCCCTGCGGAGTGCTCTGCGAGCTCACCAACGCCGACGGCAGCATGGCCCGCCTGCCGGAGATAGCGGCCTTCGCCGAGTCGCGCGGGCTGCCCCTGCTGGCCGTGGCCGACCTGGTGCGCTACCGCCGGGAGGTTTGCGCATAGCGAAAAAAAGGCCGTCGGGGCTATCCCCCGGCGGCCTTCTCCAACACCTTGCCAACCCGGCTATTGCGGACCGGAACCGTTGCCGGGCCGCTGCCCGCTGCCGCTGTAACGGCCATTGCCATTCTTCTGGCCGTTCTCCGGAAAAACGGCGTCCTCGCCCGGCTGCGCCGGCAGGGATTCCAGGGCGCGGCGGCTCACCAGCAGGTGCAGCTGGCCGGGGTTCTTCATGCGGCCAGACACGAACTCGGCGTAGGCCCCGGCCCCGCAGAACAGGTCCACATGGTTGCCCACAATGGCCCCGCCCGTGTCCTGGGCCATCATCAGGCCAGACAAACGCGCGGGCCCGCCGCTCTTGGGCGCGGGCAGGGGCACGCTCATGGCCAAGGCCGCGCCCAGGGGCACCAGCGAACGGTCCACGGCGATGGAGCTCATGGGGGTGAGGATGTTGCCCATGCTGCCATAGGGACCCTTGTCCGCCAGGCGGAAGAACACGTAGCTCTGGTCGGCGGACAAGAGCTCCTGGGCCAGCTTGGGATTCTGCTGCACAAAGCTGCGGATGCGCGGCATGCTGGCCTCGTCGCGGGTCAGGTAGCCGCGGTTGATCACCGTGCGGCCCAGCATGGCCAGCTCGCGGCCGTTCTTGTTGGCGAAGAGCACGTGTTTGATGCTGCCGTCGGGCAAAATGAGCCGGCCCGAGCCCTGGATGTGCAGAAAATACAGATCCACGCGGTCCTTGACCCAGGCCAGCTCCGCGCCCTTGCCCTTGAGCGCGCCGTGGAAGTCGATGTCGCCGCGCGAGTGGTAGGGCTTGATGCCGTTTTTCCCCATGCGGTAGAACAGCTTCTGGCCCTTCCAGCGCGAGTGGAACTCGCCCAGGTCGGTAACCAGCAGGTCGGACGGGGGGCCATAGAGGGCATAGGGGTAATTGGGGTCCGGCTCCAGGCTGGCCTCCAGCAAAGGCTCGTAATAGCCGGTCACCAGGGTGTTTTGCTCCAGCGGGTACCAGGCGAACACCTGGGCCAGGAGCGCCGGGTCATCGTCCAGAAACGGCAGCGCGGCCAGCAGGTCTTCCAGCGTCTGGCGCAGGGCTCCCCAGGTCAGTTTGAGCCCGGGGCGGTCCACGGCGGCGGCCCCGGCGGGCTTGGCCGAGGCATAAGCCAGGCTGCCCTTGAGGCCGGGCTCAAGGTCGCGCCAGGAGCTTAGGCCCTGAGTGGAGGCGTGCATCTGGCGCACGCGCTCCAGGGCCTGGTCCATCGTCAGCGGACCAAAGGCGGGCTTCACCACTGGTGGCGGCGCAGGCGGCGCAGGTGGCGGAGGCACGGGCCTGGCGCAACCCCAGGCCAAAAAGAGCACACACAGGAGCAGGCCGAAGGCCCGGCAGGCGGGGTGCGCCGGGAAGTGCGGGCGCGCGGGAAGGCGAAAGGTCATGGTTCGTTCCTGTATTCGTGATAGCCGACGCGGGACGTCAGCACTTCCTTGTATTCCTCACTGTAGATCTTGATCATGACCATGAGGAAGGTGAGGATGAGCGGACCGTAGAAGATGCCCAGGGCTCCAAAGGCATGGATGCCGCCGAGTATGGACAGGAAGATGTAGAACGGCGACACCTGCGCGGCCTTGCGCATGAGCATTGGCCGCAGAATTGTGTCAATGTTCGTCACCAGGATGACGTTGTAGAGAAGAAAGAACACCGCCCAGCCCGTGTCGCCGAAAAAGTACAGGTAGGCCGTGGCCGGAATCCAGATGAGCCCGGTGCCGATGACCGGAATAAGGGCCGCGAAGCCCATCATGGTGCCCCAGAACAGGGGCGGAATGCCGACGATATACAAACCCAGCGCCCCGACCAGGCCCTGCAGCACCGCGATGAGCAGGCTGCCGAACAGCACCGCGCGCGACACCCGCTGCATGCTCTCGATGATGAAGTCTTCCTGATGGGTGCGCAGCGGCGCAAGATACTTGATCTTCTGGACGATGCCCCGGCCCTCGCGCAGGAAGTAGAAGATCATGAAAATCATGAGGAAGAAGCGCAGCAGAAGTTTGGCCATGTTGCCCACCAGCGTGGTGCTGGCGTCGAGCATGGACTGGGTGAAGTTGCGGGCGATGGCCTGGATGCGCGCCTGGATGGCCGCCTCGTCAACGGTCACAAAAGGAACGCGCTCACGGATCCAGTCGAGCACGGGGTCGAAACGGTGGCTGCGCAGCAATTCGCCGAAGTCGTTCCTGTTGGCCCACTCGCGGATGGACACCATGGAGTCCAGCCCCTGGTTGACGAGCCCCCAGACAAGGAACGCCGTGGGCAAAAGAATAAGCAGGACCACCAAAGCCGAGGTGATGCCCGCAGCCAGGTTGGCCCTCTCGCCCAGGCGGGTGAACAGCCGCGCGTTGAGCGGAGAGAAGATGATGGCCAGCGCCGCCGAGATGATCATGGTGTGCAGAAACGGCTCCGCCAGCAAAAAGCCGAAGCAGAGCGCGACCACAAGGAAGAAAAGCATGAAGTAGGCGAAGATCTTGTTGGAATGCGGCGGGGACAACGGGGTGTCCGGCGTTTCCGGGGCGCTGTTCATCATGGTTCGTCCGCCCCCTGGCGGTCGGATATGTTGCTGTCGGCGGAGCCGTCTCTGGACAACAGCTCCTCCAAACGTTCAATGCACTGCAAGGAATCCGCCGTGTCTGTAAGCACCGCGTCCATGCCCGCCATGAGCCAGCGCCCGCGTTCCGCCGGGCTGGCCTGGGGCAGAAGGCCGAGCACGGGAATTCCCGCCCGCACCTGGGTGAGCCCGGAACGGAGCATCCGCGTCAGCGAAAGCGCCTCCTGGGAGTCGAGAAACGACGTGTACACCACGGCTTCCACAGGGGAGGACGCCAGCATCCGCGCGGCGTGAGCCCCGCCGGAAGCCAGAAACGCCCGGCCTCCGGCCATGTCGATGGCCTGCGCCAGGGGCGAAAGCACGGTCTCGCGCCCCTCGACCACGAGCACCCTGGCGCCGCCAAGAGGCCCCTGCCCCCTGTCGCCCGTGGCGGGGCAGCACCGCCGCAGCGGCACAGAGAGGCTGAACGCGCTGCCCTGGCTGGGAACGCTCTCCACGCTGACGCGGCCGCCAAGACACTCCGCGGCCTTCCGGCACATGGCCAGGCCCAGGCCCAAGCCCCTGTGGCGGCGGGTCATAAAGTCCTCGGCCTGGGTGAAGCTCTCGAAAACGCGGGGCAAAAATTCTGGGGAAATGCCGCACCCTGTGTCGCGCACACGCAAAAGCAGAACAAACGAACTTCCGTCGGCCAGGCCGCCCGGCTCCACCAGGGCCTCCACCACGACGGAGCCTTGTTCCGTATAGGCCACCGCGTTGTCCAGCAGATGGTCCAAGGCCTGGCGCATGCGCCCCGGCGAACCCACGATGCGCTCTGGCAGGCCTTGCGCACGCACCGAGAACGCCAGCCCCTTGGCCACGGCAAGGCCGCGGTGCCGGGCCACTGCGTCTTCCAAAAACGCCGCGAGGTCGAATTCCTGCATTTCCAGTCCACACGCGCCGGCCTCAAGGGACGAAAAGTCAAGCAACTGGTTGAGAATACCTGTAAAGCTTTGGGCGCAGTCCTTCAAGTGCCCCACCGTTTCGCGCTGGTCGGGCTTCAGGTCGCCCATGAGCAGCAGCTCGGCCATGCCCAGAATGCCGTTCATGGGGGTACGCAGCTCGTGGGAAAGGGTACCCAGAAACGCCGTCTTGGCGCGGTCGGCTTCCTCGGCCACGCGGCGCGCCCGGCGCAGATCGCACTCCGCCCCGTGCTTGGCCAGGGCAAGCTCAATGGCGCCGCGCAGTTCGCGGTCTTCAAAAGGTTTGATGAGGTAACCGAAAGGCGCTGCGGCCAGCGCCCGGCGCATGGTCTGTTCGTCGGAATGGGCGGTGAGGAAGACCACCGGGATGTCGAAGGCCTGTTTGATGCGCAGCGCGGCCTCGGTGCCGTCCATGCCGCCGGCCAGGCGAACGTCCATGAGCACCAGATCCGGCACGGCGCTGCCCACCAGGGCCACGGCGTCCGCGCCGGTCGTGGCGACCCCGGCCACCTGATAGCCCAGCCGCCCCAAAGCCCCCTGGATATCCAGGCTGACGATGCGCTCGTCGTCGACCACGAGGATTCTGGGCTTGGTCATGCGGCATGCCCCGAAATGCTTGGGTTGGAGCGCACGGCGACCGCCCTTCCCAGGCCTTCCGCAGCCGGTCGGGTCGCCCTACTTGGGCGTTGTAAGCTCCGGCGGCGGCGTGGTCAAGCGGGGCGGGCCCGGCGGCCGCCAGCCAAGAAACAGCACCGGAATAAAGTAGGCTTGGCCCGCGCGGCTGAACCGGGCAGCATTCCCCGGAAGGCTTGCAGCGTGCGCACGGAATAACTTCGCGGGAGCCGCGCTGCCGGTTCTTGTCATTTGCCCGGGATGTGTCTAAGGAAATGTCTGTGCCACGCGGTGCCGGGTTTGGGCCGCGCGAGCCGACGGATTTTCCCCGGCAGGGCGGCTTGTTGCGCACCGGCCGGGAACGTGTGGGGCTTTGTGCCATTCGATAACGTTTCAACTGGAGGAGTTCGCATGAAACGCCTGTTCAAGTCCCTGCTGGTTGCTGCCGCATGCAGCGTCCTCGCCCTGGGCGTGGTTGGCTGCGGCGAGAAGAAGGAAGAAGTGAAGCCCGAGGCCGCCAACGCCACCGCAGCCCCCGCCGGCCCCAAGACCATCATCTTCGCTTCCGACGCCACCTACCCCCCGATGCAGTACACCAATGACCAGAAAGAAATCGTGGGCTTCGAGGTCGACGTGATCAAGGCCGCCGCCGAGAAGGGCGGCTTCAAGGCCGAGTTCAAGAACGTGGCCTGGGACGGCATCTTCGCCGGTCTGGCCACCGGCAAGTACGACGCCATCTCCTCCAGCGTGTCCATCACCGAGGAACGCAAGGCCACCATGGACTTCTCCGAGCCCATCATGGCCATTGAGCAGATCCTCGTGGTCGGCAAGAACGACAAGGCCACCGACCTGGCCGCGCTGAAGGGCAAGTCCATCGGCGCCCAGATCGGCACCACCAGCTTCCTGGTCATCAAGGACGTGAAGGGCTTCAAGGCCATCAAGACCTACGACGAAGTGGGCCTGGCCATGGAAGACCTCGTGAAGGGCAGCATCCAGGCCGTCGTCGCCGACAGCCCGGTGGCCGTGGAGTACACCACCAAGAAGTACTCCGATAAGATCAAGATCGCCGGCGTCTTGAAGAGCGACAAGGTCGAGAACATCGGCATCGCCGTCAAGAAGGGCAACAAGGAAGTCCTCGACCTCGTGAACAAGGGCCTGGCCGCCATCAAGGCCGACGGCACCTACGACAAGATCAAGGAACAGCACCAGATGAAGTAGATCGGACCGCACGGTTCGATTTGAAGCGCATTCTCCGGGGGGCCGCCAACTGGTGGCCCCCCGGCATTCCAACACCAAAGGCCGAGCACACATGACCGAAGCACAAAAAATCGACGTTGGCGAGGGAGCGGCAATTCCCAGCAGAAGCGACTGGGGGCTCTTCAACGCCTGGACCATCAGCATCATCGGCGCCCTTTCCGCCATCGCCTACCTGCTCATCGCCCACCCGGAGCCCTACCAACGGCTGCTTGTCTACCTGGGCGACGGCATCGTCATCACCTTCGAAGTGACCATTTCCTCCATCCTCTGCGCCTGCGTCATCGGCCTCATCACCGGCCTTGGGCGCGTGTCGAAGAACAAGGCCATCAACCTCGTGGCCTCGACCTACGTGGAGATCATCCGGGGCATTCCGCTCCTGGTGCAGCTTTTCTACATTTACTATGCTCTGGGCCGGTTCCTCAACGTACACGACCTCACCGCGGCCATCATCGCCATGAGCGTGTGCTACGGCGCCTATATGGGCGAGGTGTTCCGCGCGGGCATAACCGCCATCGACAAGGGCCAGACCGAGGCGGCGCGCTCCCTGGGCCTCAACGGCAAACAGACCATGTTCCTGGTCATTTTGCCCCAGGCCTGGCGCACCATTCTGCCGCCGGTGGGCAACGAGTTCATCGCGCTGCTGAAAGACACCTCGCTGGTGTCCATCCTGGCGGTGGCCGATCTTCTGCGCCGTGGGCGCGAGTTCTCGAGCGAATCGTTCCTCTACTTCGAGACCTACACCATGGTCGCCCTGGTCTATCTTGTCATCACGCTCCTCCTGTCCAAGGGTGTGAGCATCATGGAAGCGAGGCTCAGCCACTATGTCCGCCGCTAGTCAGCCCATTGTCGAAATCCGCCACGTGCACAAGAACTTCGGCGCGCTCAAGGCGCTGAACAACGTGTCCATGTCCATGAGCCTGGGTGAAAAGGTGGTCATCATCGGGCCTTCCGGCTCGGGCAAAAGCACGCTTTTGCGCTCCATCAACAAGCTCGAAACCGTGGACTCCGGCACCATCATCGTGGACGGGCAGGACATCAACGCGCCCACCACGGACATCAACAAGCTGCGCATGGAGCTTGGCATGGTGTTCCAGAGCTTCAACCTTTTCCCGCACAAGACCGTGCTGGAGAACCTCACCCTGGCGCCCATCAAGCTCAAGGGCTTGTCCAAGGCCGAGGCCGACGCCATCGGCCTCAAGCTTCTGGAGAAAGTGGGCATCAAGGACAAGGCCCACGTGTACCCCTCGCTGCTTTCCGGCGGCCAGCAGCAGCGCGTGGCCATTGCCCGGGCGCTGGCCATGTCGCCCAAGATCATGCTCTTTGACGAACCCACCAGCGCGCTGGACCCGGAGATGATCGGCGAAGTGCTGGACGTCATGGTGACCCTGGCCAAAGAGGGCATGACCATGGCCGTGGTGACCCACGAGATGGGCTTTGCCCGCGAGGTGGCCGACCGCGTGGTGTTCATGGACCACGGATCCATCATCGAGGAAGGCACGCCGGAGCACTTTTTCCAAAGCCCGGAGCACGAGCGCACCAAGCTCTTCCTGAGCCAGATTCTCTGACCTTCCCCGCAGACCTGCACGCCACAGGGGCCGTCTCCGGCAGGAGACGGCCCCTTTTCGCGGACCTTGCGCCTGCGCGCCTCCCGGCGTACAGGACGTTTCGATACCATCGGAGGCCCCCCATGCGCACCCTCGCCCGTTTCGCCGCGCCCCTCGTCCTGGCCGCGCTTCTTTGCGCCTGCGCCGCAGAGCGCCCCATCGTCCCCACCGCAGCGGCCCCAGCGCCCCCGGCGGCCGCGCTCCAGCCCGCCGCCCCGGCCTTCACCGAGGCCGCCGTGCTGGCGGAGCTCAACGCCCTGATCAACGACACCGCCCTGGCCTCGCCGGATTACGACACCCGGCTCGCGGCCCTTGCGCCCGCGGCCCAGGCTCAAAACATTCCGGCGGACCTGCGCCGCACCTTGAACCAGGTGCTGGCCTTCGACCCGCCGCGCCTGCGCCAGCGCTGGGAACGCCACCAGCAGGCCCAGGAAAACGCCGCCGCGCTCTATGCCGCCAATCCCCCCGTGGACACCAACGCCTTGCAGGGCGCCCGCATCGTGCGCCGTCTGGGTCCGGCCCTGTACCTGGTGCGCCTGCCCGCGGGCGACACGGCGTTCTTCTCCACCGGCCGCCGCTTCAAAAACGGCGCCCGGCTCAAGGGCGTGCCCGCCGTGGAGCGCCAGCGCCCCAAGCCGGACCGCAGCAAGGGCGATCTGGTGGACGAGATGGAGGACCAGCCCCGCACTTTTGTGGAAATCAGCAAGCAGGAGGCCAAGCGCCTGGAGTCGGAACGCGCGCCCGTGCTGGCCACGCTCCGCGGACTGGAGACCGAGGGGGACGCCCTGGCGCGCGGCGTGGCCACGGACCTGGCCCGGCTCGACACCCTCACCCGCGAGGTCAACGCCGTCATCGGGCCCCGGCTGCTGCCCCACGCGCAGCGCCCGGTGCCCACGGCCTTCATCCGCAAAATCAAGCGCATGTCCAAAAGCTACAGCCGCGAACAATACTACCGCTACGCCCTGCCCGTCACCGGCAAGCAGCAGGTGGACGCGGCCCTGGGCAACTACCTGGAGGAGCGCCGGGCCGAGATGCAGGGGCTGCTGCGCAGCACCGGCGTGGGCCGCGGGCGCGCGCGCGCCAATGTGGACCGCATCGCCTTCACGGCCTACACCGCCTCGCCCACCCTCCTGTCCATCCGGTTCGAGGAATTCCGCGACACCGGCGGAGCGCACCCCAACATGGCCTACGCCTCCTTCGTGTTCGACATGAAACGCCAGGCCGCTCTGGGCCTTGGCGAGATCTTCAGCGATGTTCCCACCGCCCTGGCCGTGCTCTCCGAGCTCGCCACCCGGCGCATGGAGCTGGTGCTCGACGGCACCATGTTCCAGGAAGGCCTGGCCGCCAAGGCCGAGAACTTCGACGTGTTCGTCCTCGACGACGGGGACATGGTGTTCACCTTCGCGCCCTATCAGGTGGCCAGCTACGCCCAGGGCACCCAAATCCTGCGCGTCCCCCTGTGCCATCCGCGCCTGCTGCCGCTGCTGACGCCGAGCCTCCGGGAGGCGTTGAAGGGGAACATGCGGTAAGGCGCTCCAGGCCGACCGACGCCGCTTGCCCCCTGCCGCCGCCCCGCGAAAGGAAACCCGCCCATGCCCAACGCCGCCGTTCTGGTCAGCGATTTCGACGGCACCATGACCGCCAACGACTTCTACAAGTTGGCGGCCCAGCGCCTGCTGCCGCCGGACGCCCTGGCCCCCTGGGAAGACTACCGGGCGGGCCGAAGCACCCATTTCGAGGCCCTGCGCGACATCTTCGCGCGCATCCGCGCCCCGGAGCAGACCATTCTCGACCTGGTGCGCGACATGTCGCCCGACCCCGCGCTGGCCCGGTCCGTGGCCCGGCTGCGCGCTGCGGGCTGGGCGGTGGTGGTGGCCTCCGCCGGGTGCGAGTGGTACATTCTGCGAGTGCTGGCCCAGGCCGGTGTGCCCGTGGGCGGAGCGCACGGGGTCGAGGTGCACGCCAACCCAGGCGAACTGCTGCCGGGCGGCGCGTTGCGCATGTCAGCCCCGCTGGACTCACCGTTCTATGGCCGGGAAACCGGCGTGGACAAGGCGGCCATCGTGCGGTTTCATCAGCAGAACGCGCACACTGTGGCCTTTGCCGGAGACGGTTTTGCGGACCTGCCCGCCGCACTGTTGACGCCGCCAGAGCTGCGCTTCGCCCGGGCCGACCTGGCCGGGGCGCTGCGCGAGAGCGGGCAAGGCTTCCAGCCCTTCGCGGCCTGGTCCGAGATGGCCGAAACATTGCTGGCCCGGACTGCCGGGCAAGGAGGCGCAGCATGAACCGCGTCACGCAGATTTCCGTGCCCGGACTGGTGCGCATCAAGGCCGGAGCCCTGGCCCGCCTGGGCCTGTACCTGCGGCGCAGCGGCCATACGCGCGTGCTGGTGCTGGCCACCCAGGGCCTGCCGCAGGCCGTGCTGGAAGCGGCGCGCTCCGGCCTGGAGGCGGAGGACATCGACGTGGCGGGCTGGGTCGAGATCACCGACAACAGCTTCGAGGCCGCCACGGCCGCCTTCGCCACCCTGCCGGGCAAGCTGGCGGCCATTGTGGGTCTGGGCGGCGGCAAGGCCCTTGACATGGCGAAATATCTGGCCTTTTTGGCCAGGCTGCCCTACCTTGCCGCACCAACATCCCTCAGCAACGACGGTTTTTGCAGCCCGCAGGCCAGCCTGACCCTGGGCGGCAAACGGCGCTCCCTGGCCGCCGCCCTGCCGCAGGGGGTGGTCATCGATGTGGACGTGTGCCTGTCGGCTCCCCGGCTGCTCTGGCTCTCCGGCGTGGGCGACCTGGTGTCCAAGCTCTCCGCCGTGTTCGACTGGAAACTGGCCTTCCACCATCGGGCCGAGCCCGTGGACGACTTGGCGGCCCTGCTCTCCGACGCCACGGTGCACCAGTTCCTGGCCAGCCCCCGCTTCGACGCCCAGGGCATGAGCCTCTTGGGCACGGCGCTGATGCTCAACGGCATCGCCATGGAGATTTGCGGCTCCTCGCGTCCGGCCAGCGGCAGCGAGCATCTCATCTCCCACGCCCTGGACGGGCTGTCCGCGCGGCCGCGCCTGCATGGCCTGCAGGTGGGCGTCGCCACCTACCTCATGTGCAGGCTGCAAGGCCAGCAGGCCGAAACGGTGGACAGGTTGTTCCAGGCCACCGGCTTTTGGGAGGCCATCCGCGCCGAGCCGTTCTCGCGCACGGAATGGCTGGAGGCCGTGCGCCAGGCCCCCGGCATCAAGGAGGACTTCTTTACCGTGCTGAGCCTGCGCGACTGCCTGCCCGAGGTGCGCCGCCTGCTGGACGAGGACGCCTGCCTGACCGGCTGCTTTGTATAAGAGCGCGTCAACACCTAGAAGATCAGCACACTGAAGCCCTGCTGCTGGTAGGCCGCCACGCCGGGGTGCCCGCTCATGTCGTCCAGAAGCGGCAGCCCGGCGGCCTGCACGGCCTCCAGCACGCCCATTTTGGCCGAACAGGCCTTGCACGCGCCGAAGAACAGGTTCTGCTCGCGGGCTTTGAGGTACAGCGGGTTCAGGAAATGGCCGGAGGTCTCAAGCAGCGTCACCAGCTTGGTGGCCGCGCCTTCCAAAACGATGCCCGCCTGAAAGCCCTTGGCCTGCAAGTCCAGGGCGTTCAAGAGCACGTGGATGAAGCACAGGGGATCCTCGCGAAAGGCGAACAGGACGGTTTTCTGCATGGGTGGGCTCCTTGTGGGGTGGTCCTTCGAGCACGACGGACCATACGCCCCGCACCGGGCGGAGGCAAGACGGCGGCAACGCTGCCGCGTGCGCCCGTTCCGGGGCGAACCGCGAGTCAACTAGCCGGATTTTCACTTCAAATTTCACTCTTCACAGGCGCGGAGTTTTGAGGTAAACGAACAGGTTCCGTTGTTTGAGAATCCGGCCCGGCCAGCCCCCGGCTTCCGCCGCGCCCCCCAAGAGAGAGGTTCATCCATGCCCCTGTGTACCATAGAGGAAGCCATTGAGGACATCCGGCAGGGCCGGATGGTCATCATGGTGGACGACGAAGACCGCGAGAACGAGGGCGACCTGGTTATCGCTGCGGAAAAGACCACCCCGGAAGTCATCAACTTCATGGCGAAATTCGGGCGCGGGCTCATCTGCCTGGCCATGGAGCCGGCCATGATCGACCGCCTTGAGCTGCCGCTCATGGCCCAGTCGAACCAGTCCAAATTCGGCACCAACTTCACCATCTCCATTGAAGCGCGCGAAGGCGTCACCACCGGCATCTCCGCCTTCGACCGCTCGCACACCATTTTGACCGCCGTGGCCGATGGCGTGAAACCCAACGACGTGGTGACCCCCGGCCACGTGTTCCCGCTGCGCGCGCGCAGCGGCGGCGTGCTGGTGCGCGCCGGGCAGACCGAAGGCAGCGTGGACATCGCCCGCCTGGCCGGGTGCAAACCCGCCGGCGTCATTTGCGAGATCATGCGCGACGACGGCCAGATGGCCCGCATGCCGGACCTGGAAGTCTTCGCGGCCGAGCACAACCTCAAGATATGCTCGGTGGCCGATCTCATCAAACACCGCATGAAGTTCGGCGGCAAGGCCATCACCAAGGTGGGCGAGGCCGAACTGCCCACCCGCTGGGGCCACTTCAAGACCGCGGCCTTTGTTTCCGAGGCGGACAACCGCACCCACATCGCGCTGTTCAAGGGCGACATCAGCCCGGACAAGCCCGTGCTGGTGCGCGTGCACAGCGAATGCCTCACCGGCGACGTGTTCGGCTCCATGCGCTGCGACTGCGGCGACCAGCTGGCCGCGGCCATGTGCATGATCGAAAAGGAAGGCTCCGGCGTGCTGTTGTACATGCGCCAAGAGGGCCGGGGCATCGGCCTGGGCAACAAGATCAAGGCCTACCACCTGCAGGACGAGGGCTACGACACCGTGGAGGCCAACGTGAAGCTGGGCTTCCAGCCCGACCTGCGCGAGTACGGCACGGGCGCGCAGATCCTGGTGTCGCTGGGCGTTAGCCAAATGCGGCTCATGACCAACAACCCCAAGAAGATCGTGGGGCTCGAGGGCTACGGCCTCAAAGTCGTGGAGCGCGTCTCCATCGAGATGGCCGCCTGCGACCTGAACCAGCGCTACCTGCAAACCAAAAAAGATAAAATGGGCCACATTCTGACACTGGGCAAGGCTCAGGACTAGACCACACCCATACGGAGGAGGGCACAATGCCGCATATCAAGACCATCGAAGGACAGCTCGACGCCAAGGGCCTCAAGGTCGCCATTCTCGCCAGCCGCTTCAACGACTTCATCGTGGACAAGCTGGTGGGCGGCGCTGTGGACGCCTTGACCCGCCACGGCGCCAGCCGCGAGGACCTCACCCTGGTGAAGATCCCCGGCGCCTTTGAGATGCCCCTTGTGGCCAAGAAGCTGGCCGCCAGCGGAAAATACGACGGCATCGTCTGCGTGGGCGCGGTCATCCGCGGCAGCACCCCGCACTTCGACTTCGTGGCCAACGAGTGCGCCAAAGGCCTGGCCATGGTCAGCCTGGAGTTCAACATCCCGCTGGGGTTCGGCGTTTTGACCACGGACAACCTGGAACAGGCCATTGAGCGCGCCGGTTCCAAGGCGGGCAACAAGGGCGTGGACGCCGCCATGGCCATGCTCGAGACCGCCCGCGTCGTTTCCCAGCTTTAAGGCCCGCACGCATTACGCCCGCACACGCGGGCATATCCGGGCCGCCACCAACGGCCGCCCGGCAGGAGCACCCGGTGACAGCAACGGACAAGAGCAAAGGCTCGCGCCGCCAGGGACGTACCCTGGCCTTTCAGGTCATCTTCGGACTGGCCTTCGACCCCAACTTCAAGATCGAGCAGGCCGCGCTGCGGCGCACCTTCGCCGACAATCCGGCGGTTATGGACTGCGAGAGCGAGGACGCGGTCAGCTTCGCCTCCCAGCTGTTCATGGGCATTTCCGAGCACCTGGACGCCATCGACAAGGTCATCGGCAAGCACTCCGACCACTGGAAGATCGGCCGCATCGGCAAGGTGGAGCTGGCCATATTGCGCCTGGCCCTTTACGAGATTCTGCACCGCCAGGACATCCCGCTCAAGGTCGCCATCAACGAGGCCATAGAGCTGGCCAAGGGCTTTGGCGACGAGAACTCGCGCGCCTTCGTCAACGGCATCCTCGACGCCGTGGCCCGGGCCGTGGACCAAGGCCGCTTTGAGTCCGTGGACAAGAAGATCGACATGAAGAACGAAAAAAAGACCGACACGAAGGCCGACAACAAGGCCGACGCGGCCAAATAGCCGCACGTTCACCGGGAGGCATACGCGCATGGGTTTCGGCAAGTACGATCCGCAGCAGGTGGAGGAGAAATGGCAGTCGGCCTGGACCAGGACCGGCTGTTTTGAAGTGGAGGCCGATGCCTCCCGTCCCAAGTACTACGTGCTTGAGATGTTCCCCTACCCCTCGGGCAAAATCCACATGGGGCACGTGCGCAACTATTCCATCGGCGACGTGGTTGCCCGCTACAAGCGCATGCGCGGCCACAATGTGCTGCACCCCATGGGCTGGGACGCCTTCGGCCTGCCCGCCGAAAACGCGGCCATCAAGAACAAGACCCACCCCGCGGCCTGGACGTACTCCAACATCGCCGACATGCGCGCCCAGCTCAAGCGCCTGGGCTATTCCTACGACTGGCGGCGCGAAATAGCCACCTGCCGCCCGGAATACTACAAGTGGGAGCAGCGGTTCTTCATCGAACTGCTGGAAAAGGGCCTGGTGTACCGCAAGAACTCGCCCGTGAACTGGTGCGAGGGCTGCCAGACCGTGCTGGCCAACGAGCAGGTGGAAGACGGCAAGTGCTGGCGTTGCGACGGCGAGGTTGAGCAGAAGCAGCTGGAGCAGTGGTTCCTCAAAATCACCGCCTACGCCGAGGAGCTCATCGACGACCTGAAGCTGCTGGACGGCAGCTGGCCCGACCGCGTCATCACCATGCAGCAGAACTGGATCGGCAAGAGCGTCGGCGCGGAAGTGGCCTTCCGCATCAAGAACTCCGAACAGACCATAACGGTGTTCACCACCCGCCCCGACACCCTGTGCGGGGCCACCTTCATGAGCCTGGCCGCCGAGCATCCGCTGGTGGAGCAGCTCATCAAGGGCAGGCCCGAGGCCGAGAAGGTCCGCGCCTTCTGCCGCGACGTGGCCAACATGGACCGCATCCGCCGCGGGGCCGAGGACCTGGAAAAGGAGGGCGTGTTCACCGGCGCGTATTGCGTCAACCCCCTCACGGGCAAGGACATGCCCATCCACGTGGCCAACTTCGTGCTCATGGGCTATGGCACCGGCGCGGTAATGGCCGTGCCCGCCCACGACCAGCGCGACTTCGAGTTCGCCCGCAAGTACGACCTGCCCATGCAGGTGGTCATCGAGCCCAAGGGCGAGAAGCTGGCCCCGGCAAACATGGCCCAGGCTTACTCCGACCCGGGATTTTTGACGAACTCCGGCCAGTTCGACGGCCTGGCCAACCAGGACGCCAAGGCCGCCATCATCGAACATTTGGCCCAAACCGGCAGCGCAAAGGCCACGGTGAACTACCGCCTGCGCGACTGGGGCATCTCGCGCCAGCGCTTCTGGGGCGCTCCCATTCCGGTGGTGCACTGCGAAAAGTGCGGCATCAAGCCCGTGCCCTTCGACCAGCTGCCCGTGCGCCTGCCAGAGGACGCCAGCGCGCGGGAGGACGGCCGCTCGCCCCTGCCCCTGCTGGAAAGCTTCGTCAACACCGTGTGCCCGGGCTGCGGCGGCCCGGCCAAGCGCGAGTGCGACACCATGGACACCTTCATGGAGTCCAGCTGGTATTTCATGCGCTACACCAGCGCCCGCAACGAGGACGCCCCCTTCGACCCCGCCGCCCTCAAGTACTGGATGCCCGTGGACCAGTACATCGGCGGCATAGAGCACGCCATTCTGCACCTGCTTTACTCGCGCTTTTACGTGAAGGTGCTGCGCGACCTGGGCTACACCGACCTCGCCGAGCCCTTCCAGAACCTGCTCACCCAGGGCATGGTGCTCAAAGACGGCGCCAAGATGTCCAAGAGCAAGGGCAACGTGGTGGACCCCAACTCCATGATCGGCAAATACGGGGCCGACGCCACGCGGCTGTTCATCCTCTTCGCCTCGCCCCCGGAAAAGGACCTGGAATGGAGCGACGCCGGCATCGAGGGCGCGTTCCGGTTCCTGAACCGCGTGTGGCGCCTGGCCGAGGACCTGGCCGAATCGGGCGCGCTCAAGCCCATTGGCCCCAGCGCGCCGCTTTCCGCCCTGGGCGGAGAGCTCTCCGGCCCGGCCAAGGACCTGCGCCGCAAGGAGCACGACTCCGTGCGCAAGGTCACCCGCGACATGGAGAACAAGTTCCAGTTCAACACGGCCATCGCCGCGCTCATGGAGCTGGTGAACGAGATGTACAGCCTGAAGGACACACTGAAGGACGCTCCCGGCGGCCCGGAGATTCTGTCCTCGGCCCTGTCCACGGTGCTGACCCTGCTTTCCCCGGTGGCCCCGCACCTGTGCGAGGAACTCTGGGTCCACATGGGCCACAAGGGCCAGCTGGCCACCCTGCCCTGGCCCGGCTTCGACGAGTCCGCCCTGGCGCTGGACGAAATCGAGCTGGTGGTGCAGGTGAACGGCAAGGTGCGCGGACGGCTCATGGTGCCGGCGGGCGCGGACCAGGAAAGCGTGCGCCAGGTGGCCATGACCCATGAGAACGTGCTCCGGCATCTCGAGGGCAAGAGCATCAAGAAGCTCATCGTGGTGCCGGGCAAGCTGGTGAACGTGGTGGCGGGCTAGCCCGTCATCATCGCGCCATCATAATGGAGGGGAGGCTCGTCATGCGCAAGCTCTCGCGCGCCCTGGCCCTGGCCATGACGCTCACCGCGGCCCTGGTTTTGTCCGGCTGCGGCTACACCTTCACGGGGTCAAGCTCCGCGGAGACCGGGGAGGCCGCCTCGCGCCTGGCGCCGGAATTCCGGAACATGTCTTTGGTGCGCGTGGAAAATCCCACCACCGAGGCCTGGCTCGAACCCCGGCTGCGCTCCCTCATCCGCGACGAGTTCAACCGGCGCAGGCTGGTGACCTGGACGGAAAAGGCCAAGGCCACGAGCCTGCTCACGGTCACCATCAAAAGCTACACCCGGCAAACGGCCATCGCGGGCCAGTCCGACCAGACGGTGAAGCTCAGCACGGGCATCACCATGAGCCTGCGCGTGACGAACGCCTACGACGGCACGCTCATCTGGGACTCCGGCGAGCAGATCCAGAGCGAGACCTTCTACCCCGGCTATTCCGACATCGCGGACCAGCGCATCACCGACCTCATTGTGCGCAGGCTGGCCGATCTCATGACCGAAAACTACTAGGAGCCCGCAATGGCCCAGCCCACGGCCCCGGCCCCAAGCTCCGGCAGACGCGGCCACCGCTTTCTCATCTGTCCGGATGCGGAGCTTTTGCGGCGGCAGACGGCCAAGCTGGCTTCGGGCCTGGGCTCCGGCGGCGAGGCCGCCCGCAAAGTCTTCTGGGGCGACGACGAACCCTTCCCCCAGGCCTATTGGGCCGAGCTGACCACACAGAACCTCTTTTCCACCCCCACCGTGCTGTTGCTGCGCCGGGCCGAAGCCCTCAAGGCCGAGGTCTGGGACCGCCTGGACGAGGGCATCAAGAATGCCGCGTCCACGGTGCTGCCCGTGTTCTGCCTGGAAGGACGCTGGAAGGACGGCAAGCCGCCGGTGCCCGTGTTTCTGCCCAAGCGCAAGCTGTGGCAAACGGCGGAGCAGAACGGCTGGGTCTGGCAGTCCCCGGGTCTCACGGAAGCCACGCTGCCGAAGTTTCTCGACGCCTGGGCCAAGGACAAGGGCCTGGACATGGACGCCACGTCCAGCCGCGCCCTGCTGGACGCCCTGCCCCACGACGCCCTGGCCGCCGGATTGGAACTGGACAAGCTGGAGCTGGCCGCGGGCGACGAAAAGCGCATCACCCCAGGCATGGCGGACTTGATCGCCCCCCACGGCGACATGGACTTCTTCGACTTCATGCGCGGGCTGGCGGCCAATCCCGGCAGCGACCCGGAGGCCGTGCGCGGCGTTTGGGCGCGCGTGCTGGATGACCAACTGCGGCCCAGCGGCGACAAAATCCTCTTCCAACTGCTGGGCTACGTGGCCTGGCAGTCCCGGCAAATGTGGATGCTCTGCGAGGGCGAGGAACACAAGGTGCGCATGAACCCGCGCGACAAGCCCGCCCTTTCGCGCATGGCCAGGCAGCTGGGCCGCGCGGGCATTGCCCGGATCATTGAGCTCACCCTGGATGCCAACCTGGGGGTCATCAGCGGGGCGCGCAGACCCGACGACACCCTGGAGGCCTATGTGGCCGCCCTGTCCTCCCTGCTTCAGAACCAGACCAAAAGCCGCCAGACCGGGAGCCAGCCATGAGCCCGGCCCGCAAGCCCGCCGCAAAGGCAATCGCGAAGCCGACCCCCAAGGCCGCTGAAAGCCCGCCACCGCATTATCTGGGCCACCGCCAGCGCCTGCGCGACAAGCTCATCACCGAGCCCAAGGCACTGGCGGACTATGAATTGCTGGAGCTGCTGCTGGGACAGGTGCTGCCCCGGCGCGACACCAAGCCCCTGGCCAAGGATCTGGTGGCCCGGTTCGGTTCACTGCGAGAGGTGCTGACCGCGCGGCCCGAGACCCTGCTGGAGGTCAACGGTTTTGGCGAGAGCCTGACCAGCCATTGGGCGCTCCTGCGCGAGATGCACGCCCGCCTGGGTGAAGCCCCAGTGCGCGAGAAGCAGGTGTTCTCCGGACCGGAAGTGGTGGCGGAGGCCGCGCGGGCGCGCATCGGCCACCTGCGGGTGGAGGAGTTCTGGGTGGCGCTGGTGGACAACAAGAACCGGCTCATGGCCTGGGAGCGCGTGGGCAAGGGCACTGTGGACGAGACCCCGGTGTACCCGCGCGAGGTGCTGGCCCTGGCCCTGAAGCACGAGGCCTCGGGCATCGTTCTGGCCCACAACCACCCCGGCGGCGACCCCGCCCCGTCCATCCAGGACCGCGACCTCACCCGGCGCATCGTCCGCGCCGCACAGGAGCTGGGCTTGCGCGTGCTCGACCATCTCGTGGTCACCGAAACCAAACACTTCAGCTTCCAAGACGCCGGTTTTTTGTGATAGGCGATAAGAACAAGCGTTCCCACGCCTGCGGAGGCGCCATGCAGCCCAAGACCATTGTCCTCATCATCGACGACGACAGCAACCTTTGCGCCTCAATTCGTTGCGGGCTAGAGGCCACCCACGCCTTTGAAGCGCACATGGCGACCAGCGGCGTGGACGGCCTGGCGCTGGCCAGAGAAAAACAGCCGGACATCATTCTGCTGGACGTGATGATGCCGGACATGGGCGGGGGCGAGGTGGCCAAAATTCTGCGCGATGACGCAACAACACGAGATATCCCGGTAATCTTCCTCACCGGGCTGCTGAGCAAGGCCGAGGCCGGCGCCCACCGGGGCGAGGCCGGGGGCTGCGCCTACCTGGCAAAGCCCTCCAGCATGGCCGAAATCACCGCCGCCATCCGCTCGGTGCTGGCGGAACATGCGGCGGCAAGCGGCGCTCCCGCGCAGTCCTGAACTACATCGGGGCGGTCTTCGCCTTCTCCGCCTGCTCGCGGCGCAGGGCCTCGGTGATGCGGCCGTTGATCTCCGGCAGCATGCTGATGCCCAGACGCTGCGCGGCGTCCGTGCCTTCGCGCATCACCTGGGGCAGAACGGCCACGGCCTTGCGGCCCGCGGGCGACTCGTAGAACGCCACCAGCTGGCGGATCTCGTCGTGGCTGAAATGCTTGGCGCAGATGGGCACCAGCTGTTCCATAAGCCCGCCGGGCGCGTTGATCTTCTCGGCGATGAAGGCCGAAATTTCGCGCTCCACCGTGGGCAGGCTGCTGGCCGGAATGTCGGGCCGGAGCTTCTTCACCAGGCTCATGGACTGCTTGGCGTAGAGTTGCAGCGTCTGCCGGGCCATGTTCCGGGTGCCCGAAAGTTCAAGATAGCGCTGGATGTCCTGGCGTTTTTCCGGGGTCAGGTCATCGGCCAGGGCAGTGCCGCACACCAGCACGGAAAGCAGCGCGGCGCAAAGAATTCGTGCAATCATGATCTCGTGGTCTCCTTCGCGGGCGGGGCTTACAGCTGCTGCCCGTCCTCAAGCTTCTTCAAACGTTGTTCAATTCTCGGCGCGGCCTTGGCGGTAATGCCCTCAGCCAGCTTTTCGCCAATACCTTCCATATCCGCCGCGATGCGGGGCTGAAGGCGCACCACCTTCTGCATGCGCGGGTCGCGGCCGATGCTGATGAGGTAGGCCACATCCTCGCGGGTGAGGTGGCGCTGGAACACCGCGACCATCTCGTGCACGGCCTGCCCGGAGGCCTCTTTGAGCTCCGCGCGGAGCTCCTCGTGGATGAGTTCGAGCACGCCGGGAGCGACGTTCTCACGCGTCTGGCGCACAATCTCGATGATGGACGCCAGCTGCCGCTCGGCTCCGGCCTCAAGCATCTGCCGGTAGCCAAAAAGCCGTATGTACTCCAGCACGTCGGCGCTGGCCGGGGCGTTGGCCGGAATGTTGGCCGCAGCGTTCTGGCCCGGCGTAAACTCCGCGGCATTGGCCGCCATGGCCGGGGCGAGGCATAAGCAAACGACGGCGAGGGAGGCGGGGATGTGGCGCATGGGTGCTCCTGGTGTTTCCCGGATGGAACCACGCTTCGCGGGGAAAGGCAAGGCCGGGGAACCAGCCGGGCCGGTCCTTAGGGAGCCACCTGTTCGCCGGTTTTGCCGAAGCGGCGCTGGCGGCTCTGATAGTCGGCCAGGGCGCGCTCCAACTCGCCGGAATCGAAATCGGGCCAGAGGGTGTCGGTGAAGTACAGCTCGGCATAGGCGGCCTGGAACAGCAGGTAGTTGGAAAGCCGTAGCTCCCCGCTGGTGCGGATGATCAGGTCCGGGTCGGGCTGGCCTGCGGTGTAGAGCTCCGCGGCGAAGGTCTCGGCATTGATGGCTTCCGGGCCCGTGCCCTTGGCGGCCAAGGCCCGGCAGGCGCGCAGGATCTCCTCGCGCCCGGAGTAGTTGAGGGCCAGGTTCAGGGTCATGGAGCGGCAGTGGGCGGTCTTGGCCATGACGTGGGACAGGGTCTGCCGGGCCACGAAGGGCAGGCCTTCAAGCTCGCCCAGGACCTGGAGACGGATGTCCTGCTCCAGCAGGTTGCCCAACTCGCCCTTCATGTATTCCACAAGCAGGTCGAAGATCAGCCCGACCTCGTCCTTGGGGCGCGACCAGTTCTCACGCGAGAAGGTGTACAGCGTGAGGTGCCGGACCCCGAGCTCGCGGCAGCGCGTGACCACGGCCTTGGCCGTGCGCGTGCCGGCGCGGTGGCCCTCGCTGCGCGAGAGGCCACGGCGCTGCGCCCAGCGGCCGTTGCCATCCATAATGATGGCGACATGCGAAGGGATGCCGGAAGCATCGGCCATACGGCTACAGCTCCAAGATTTCCTTCTCCTTGCCGGAGAAGATCTCGTCGCACTTTTTGATGGTGTCGTCGGTGAGCTTTTGGACTTCGCCTTCGAGCTTGCGCTGCTCGTCCTCGGTGATGTCCTTGTCCTTCAAAAGCTTCTTCACCGCCTCGTTCAGGTCGCGGCGCACGTTGCGCACGGCGACCTTGGCGTCCTCGGTGAATTTCTTGGCCAGCTTCACCAAATCCTTGCGGCGGTCCTCGGTCAAGGGCGGCAGGCTGATGCGGATGAGCTTGCCGTCGTTCACGGGGTTCAAGCCCAGGTCGCTCTTCAGGATGGCCTTTTCCACCGCGCCGAACGCGGCCTTGTCCCAGGGCTGGATGGTGATGGTGCGGGCGTCCGGCACGGAGACCGAGGCGATCTGGCCCACGGGGGTGGGGTTGCCATAGTAATCGGCCATGATGGGCTCGATGAGCGTCACCGAGGCCCGGCCCGTGCGCAGGCGCGAAAATTCCTTGGCGAGGCTCGAGAGAGCTCCGGCCATGCGTTTTCTGCCGTCGTCAATCACTGCGTGCATGTCTAGTTCCCTCCTTCAACAATGGTGCCGAGCTTTTCACCTGTGATGACCCGGCGGATGTTGCCTTCCTTGAACAGATTGAACACGATGATGGGCAGGGCGTTGTCCCGCGCAAGCGAGATGGCCGTGGCGTCCATGACGCCCAGGCGCTTCTCCAGGGTCTCGATGTAGGTCACGGTGTCGAACCGCTTGGCATCGGAGAATTTCTTGGGGTCCTTGTCGTACACGCCGTCCACCTTGGTGGCTTTCAAAATGGCCTCGCACTTGAGTTCCATGGCGCGCAGGGCGGCGGCGGTGTCCGTGGTGAAGTACGGGTTGCCGGTGCCGGCCGCGCAAATGACCACGCGGCCCTTTTCCAGGTGGCGCACCGCCCGGCGGCGGATGTACGGCTCGGCCACTTCCTTCATGGTGAAGGCGGTCATGACCCGCGTGTCGCAGCCGAGCTTCTCCAGGGCGTCCTGCACGGCCAGGGCGTTCATGACCGTGGCCAGCATGCCCATGTAGTCGGCCTGGGCGCGGTCCATGCCCTGCTCGCTGGCGGCCATGCCCCGGAAGATGTTGCCCCCGCCGATGACCAGCGCGATCTGCACGCCGAGCTTGGCCACATCGGCTATTTCGCGGCAGAAGGTGCCGATGGCCTTGGGCTCGATGCCGAATTTCTGCTCACCCGCCAGCGCCTCGCCGGAGAGTTTGAGGAGTACCCGTTTGTAGTGCAGCTTGTCCATGTTCCTCCTCGGTGATGCGCGTTTCCGGGCGCGGACTTGGCGCCGGTGGGCTTCAAAAAAAACGGGCCTTGCGGCCCGTTTCGTTTTCCTATTCCTCGGTGGTTTCCGCTTCGGCGTCTTCGCCCAGTACGATGCGGTTAAACCGCCCGATCTGCATGTTCTCGCCGAGCACGGCGATGAGCTCGTTCAGGAGGTCCCTGATGGATTTCTTGTCTTCCTTGATGAAGGGCTGTTCCAGCAGGCAGACTTCTGCGTAGTACTTTTTCAGGCGGCCATCGACGATCTTTTCGGCAATGGCTTCCGGCTTGCCTTCCTGCATGGCCTGGTTCTTGAAAATCTCGCGCTCCTTGGCCAGCAGGTCGGCGGGCACCTGCTCGGGGCTCACGCACAGGGGAGCGGTGGCGGCGATCTGCATGGCCAGATCCCTGGCGAAGGACTGGAACTTCTCGTTCTTGGCCACAAAGTCGGTCTCGCACTTCAGCTCGACCATGACGCCGATCTTGCCGTTGGAGTGGATGTAGGAACCCACGATGCCCTGGCTGGTGGCGCGTCCGGCCTTCTTGGCGGCCTTGGACAGCCCCTTCTCGCGCAGGTAGGCGATGGCCTTTTCCTCGTTGCCGCCAGACTCCACAAGAGCCTTCTTGCAGTCCATCATGCCCGCGCCGGTTTTCTCGCGCAGGACCTTCACCGCTTGAGCGCTGATCTCAGCCATGATTATTCCTCCTCGGCGGCGGCTTTCTCGGCGGCCGCGTCAACTTCGGTTTCCTTGGCCGGGGCGTTCTTGGCGCCGCCGGGGGCGTTTTCCTTCAGCACCGCGGCGCCCTCGATGCAGGCGTCGGCGATGTGGGTGGCGAAGAGCTTGATGGCGCGGATGGCGTCATCGTTGCCCGGAATGACGTAATCGATGAGGTCCGGGTCGCAGTTGGAGTCGACCACGGCCACCACCGGGATACCCAGCTTGCGGCATTCCTTCACCGCGATGTGCTCGCGGTTGGGGTCGATGATGAAGGCGGCCATGGGAGCGCCGTTCATGTCTTTGATACCGCCCAGGGCGTCGTTCAGCTTCTCGACCTCGCGGGCCATCTGCACAATTTCCTTCTTGGGGAATTTGTTGATGGTGCCGTCGGCGAACATGGTTTCCAGGTTCTTCAGGCGGTCGATGCTTTTCTTGATGGTCTGGAAATTGGTGAGCGTGCCGCCCATCCAACGCTGGGTGACGCAATGCATGCCGCAGCGCTCCACCTCGGCCTTGATGGCCTCCTGGGCCTGGCGCTTGGTGCCGATGAACAGGATCTTGCCGCCCTTGGCCACGGTCTCGACGATGAAGTCGTGGGCCTTCTGGAACAGCTTCACGGTCTGCTGCAGGTCGATGATGTGGATGCCGTTGCGCGCGCCGAAAATATAGGTGCGCATCTTGGGATTCCAACGACGGGTCTGGTGGCCGAAGTGGACGCCGGTCTCCAGCATCTGCTTCATGGTAACGTAAGCCATAAGTCCTCCTGGGTTTTTCCTCCGCCCTGGCGCATGGTCGTCCCCCGGAACGTCCGGGGCACCCAGTGAAAAGCCGGGGCGTGTGATTTGTGAAACGGGTGTTTTTACGTCGGACACGAACGTTTGGCAAGGGAAATAAACGCGCGGCCAATGCCGCCCAGCCCGCCTCAATGCATGTGTTTTGAAAACAAACAAAGACGCATGCTTACCACGCACGCGCCCTGAGAGCTACTGCACGGCGGCGGGGTCGGTGGGGCCTTCGCTGATGACGGGGTTGAGCAAAAAGCCGACCTGGTCGATCTCGATGCTCACTTCGTCGCCCTCCGCAAGAGGGCCGATGCCCGCCGGGGTGCCGGTGAGGATCACGTCGCCGGGCAGCAGGGTCATGACACGGGAAATGAAGCTTACGAGCTTGGCGGGCGGAAAGATCATCTCCGCCGTGCTGCCCTGCTGGCGCAGTTCGCCGTTGACCACGGCGCGCAGGGCAAGGTTGCGCTCGTCCGCCACCTGGGTCTCGATCCACGGCCCCACGGGGCAAAAGGTGTCGAAGCTCTTGGAGCGGGTCCACTGGCCGTCTTTCTTTTGCAGGTCGCGGGCGGTGACGTCGTTGGCGCAGGTGAACCCGAACACATGGTGCAGGGCCTCGCTCTCGCTGACGAAGCGGGCGGTTTTGCCGATGACCAGGGCCAGCTCGGCCTCGTAGTCCACGCGCTCCGAGCAGGCGGGCAGCACGATGGCGTCGCCGGGGCCGATGACCGAGGACGGCGGTTTGAGGAAAAGCACGGGCTCCTCCGGCAGGGGCAGGCCCAGCTCGCGCGCGTGGTCGTGGTAGTTCAGGCCCACGCAGACGACCTTGCTGGGCCGCACCAGGGGCAGCAGCTCCACCTCGGCAAGGGGGATGTCGTCCGGCAGCCCTTCCTCCACATTCAGGCAGCGCACGGTGTCCGGGCTGGAAATGGCGGCGTAGAACGAACGGTCGCGATAGCGGACGCGGATGATGCGCATGCCGGGCCTATTGCCCCTTGGCCGTCTTGCGGCGGTCGTAAGCTATGTGGATGATGCCCAGCAGCTCGTCCATGGGATAGGGCTTGAGCAGGTAGTCCGATCCGCCGTGGACCATCATCTCCGCGGCGATGTCCACCGAGGCGTGCCCGGTGAGGACGATGACCTCGATGTCCGGGTCGAGCTTCTTGATCTCCAGCAAGGTCTCCTGGCCGCTCATGCCCGGCATCTTCACGTCCAGCAGCACAATGTCGTGCGGGTCGCCCTTCAAAATCTCCAGGGCGTTCACCCCGCCATCCGCAACGGTCACGGTCATGCCGTGGGCGCTGAGGAGCTTGCCCAGAGTATTGCGGAAACGTTCCTCGTCATCCACAACCAGCACTTTGATAACCTCGGCCATGCGCGCGCTCCTTGTCTGTCGTTGGCGGACGCCTCCCGGATGCGGCGCAACGGCCCACTCCGGCACAGGCATTCCATGCCACATCGCCGGGGGTTCGTCGAGGGGCTGGGGGCGGTTTCAAGCCGCCGGAAGGGAATGGGTTCCGCGGCACGTGCCCCCACGCCCGGGCCGTGCACGACCGCCCGGCGGCAGCCCCAAAGAGCCGCTTTCTCTCCCACGGCGTTTGCGCTATGAGCAAAGGCGCGCCCGGCGCAAGCCCATTCATCACGAGGTATTGCGGTGACACAGACGTTGAAGGCAATCGGACAGCTGCTCATCCTTTGGGCAATCTACCAAGGCAGCACATGGCTGGTGACGGCGGCGGCCCTGCCCGTTCCCGGCAATGTGGTCGGCGTCATCATACTCTTCCTGCTGCTTGTTTCCGGCGTCATCAAGGTGCAGCATGTGGAACTCGCAACGGACTTCCTGCTCAAGCACCTGGTCTTCTTCTTCGTGCCCATCGCGGTGGGGCTCATGGAATGGGGGGGCGTGTTCTACGACTACGGCCCGACCCTGCTGGCGGCCATCGTCATCAGCGCCGTGCTGCCCCTGCTGGCCGTGGGCGCCGTGTCGCAGCTTTTATACAAAAGGCGGGCCTGATGGCCACCACGCTCTTCGCCATCGCCATCACCCTGGCGGCTTACGCGGGCGTGCGCCGCCTGTACCTGCGCTACAGGCACCCGTTGCTGAACGTGGTGGCCCTGGGCGCCGGGCTGGTCATCGCCACGCTGGTGGCCTGCCGCATTCCCTACAGCGCATACGTGCCCGCCAAGGACATCATGACCGCGCTGCTGGGCCCCGCCACCGTGGGGCTGGCCGTGCCCCTGTACCGCCACCGGGGTCTGCTGCTGCGCTTCGGGCCGGCCATTCTGGGCAGCGTGGCCCTCGGCTCGTTTTTGGCCATGCTGCTGGCCGGACTGGTGGCCAAGGCCGGAGGCCTGCCCCAGGATGTGGTCATCTCCATTCTGCCCAAGGGCGTGACCATCCCCTTCGCCGTGGAGATAGCCAGCATCTACAAGGGAATTCCGGCGCTGACCGCCGCCTTTGTGGTGGCCACGGGAACCCTGGGCTCGCTGTTGGGCGGCTGGCTGCTCACGCTGGCGCGCATCCGCAACCCCATGGCGCGCGGTCTGGCCCTGGGCACGGTGTCCCACGGCCAGGGCACGGCAACGGCCCTTATGGAAGGCGAACAGCAGGGAGCCATGGCCGGGCTGGCCATGATCCTGGCGGGCATCTTCACCGCCGGATTCGCCCCGCTGGCCGTGTGGCTGCTGGGCCTGTAGCGGGGCGCGCCCCTTACGCCTGGGCGCCGCCCTTGGCCTGCGGAATGATGATGCTGAACACCGCGCCCTGGCCGGGCTCGCTGGCCACGTGGATGGTGCCGCCCATGGTCCGGGTGACCAGGTTGTAGACGATGGAGAGCCCGAGCCCGCTGCCGCCCTTTTGCCTGTAGGTGGTGAAGAACGGCTCGAAGATCTTGTTCAGGTGCTCCGGAGCAATGCCCTTGCCGTTGTCGGCGAAGATGAAGCGCAGGCGCTCCGGCTCCAGGGTGGCGGTGATGGTGATGCGCCCGGCCTGGCCGGGATCGAAGGCGTGCTGCAAAGCGTTCAGCACCAGGTTGGACACGATCTGGGACCACACGCCGGGGTAGGAGTCGATCTCCAGCTCCGCGTCGCACACAAGCTCCACCTGGATGGCGGTCTTCTTGAGGTGGGGCCGCAGCGACAGCAGCACCTGCTCCAGGTAGCCCCGCAGGCCGAACACCCGCCGCTCCTCCGTCGAGCGGTCCACCGCCACCTGCTTGAAGCTGCGGATGAGGTCCGAGGCGCGCCGCAGATTGCTCAAAATCATGTGCGCGGACTCGTCGCAAACGCCAAGATAGTCCTCCAGACTGGCGCGCTTGAGCGCCCCGGCCCGGAACTCCTCCAGCACGGTCCTGGTCTTGTCCTCCAAGTGCGAGGCCGCGGTGACGCCAATGCCCACAGGGGTGTTGATCTCGTGGGCCACCCCGGCCACCAGCCCGCCAAGGGAGGCCATCTTCTCCGACTGGATGAGGTGCTCCTGCGCCAGGGAAAGGCGCTCCATGGCCTGGGTCAGCTCCTTGTTGGCCGCGGCCAGCTCCTTAGTGCGAATCTCCACCCGTTCCTCCAGGAACTCATTCAGGTGGCACACCTCGTTCTCGTAGGTGTCGCGCTCCTGCTCGCGCTTCTCCAGGGCCTGCGCCATGGAGTCGAAGGCCCGGCCCAGACGGCTGATCTCGTCGTCGCCATCGCCCAGGCCCGCGCGGGCCTCCAGGTTCCCGGCCTCCAGGCGCGCGGCGGCGGAGAGAAGCCCCCGCAGCTTGCGCACCACGGCCACCTCGCCCAAAATCCAGGCCGAGGCCATGAACAGCACGGCGGCCAGGCTCAGCAAAACCAGATTCCGCCGCACCACGCGACGCGCCTGCGCCAGGGCCTCGTCCACGGGAATTCCCAACCGGATCATGAGGTATGGGAACGGGGCCCCGGCGAAGCGCAAACGCTTGAAGGCATAGAGCCGCAGCACGCCGTCCACGCCGACCTCCCGGAACGTGCCCTCTTCCGCCGGCCCGGTCATCCGGTCCAGCATCCTGGGCAGGTCGGGCAGCCAGGTGTACTTGGCCGTTTCCGGAAAACGCGTCAGGCGCATGCCCTTGGCGTCGGTGAGGGTGAACACGGAACCCGCAGGGAGCCCGGCTCCGGCGAACAGGCTGCCGAAGTGATTGAGGTCGAAGGCGGCCAGCAGCACGCCTCTGGGCTCGGCGCGGCCACTGGAAAGAGGCTGGGCGAAGTTGAGCACCACCCGCCGGGCGGCCTCCAGGTAGACGTAATCGCCGGTAACGAAGTCGCTCTTGGCCAGGGCGTTTTTGAAATAGGCGGACCCGGCCAGAGCCGCGCCTTCCTCCGGCAGCGGCCGGGCCGGAGACCGGGCCAGAATCCTGCCGTGGGCATCGGCCAGGGCCAGGGTGACATACACGGGGTTGCGCTGCTGGATGTCCTCAAGAAGCGTTTGGCTGGCCTTGGGCTCCAGCCCCCTGATCTCCGAGGTTTTGGCCAGGGTGGCCAGCAGCAGGCGCGCATTCTCCACAATGCGCTCGTGGTGCGCGGCCATGTTCTGCACCTGGTGCAGAGCGGAGCTTTCGGCGCGTCTGACCACGTTCTCCTCAAGCTCGCGCCCGGTGAGGAGCATGATCCCCAGGGCCGGCAGGGCCGCCGCGAGCATGAGCACGATCAAGCGGGTGCGGATGGAGAGGGTCATGGACCTCACCCCCTTGGACGATACGGTCCTGGGCTGACTCGCCTTTTCCCACGCTGTATTTGTACCGCGTTCTTTCAAACGCAGTCAAGAAATGATGGGCCGCGGCACGCGCAACGGAAGCGGGGAAGGAAGGAAAGGCGGAGAAAAGCAGCGGCCTACGCCGTGAGCTTGCCCACGGCCTCGCGCAGGTGGTCGAGCCAGATGCCGGCCAGCACCGGGTGCTCGCCCGCGCCGCGCACGTGGGCCTCGCAGAAAAATCCCGCCGCGGTGAGCCCCGCGCGCCAGGAGTTGCCGTCCTCCCCGGCCATGTCGCGGGTGGCATGGACCCCGCGCGCGAACAAAAGCGGCAGCAGGTGCACCTTGTGCGCGCCCAGGGCCCGCAGTTCGTCCACCTTGGCGGCCAGGCCGGGCTCGGCCTCCAGCGCGCCGATGAGCACCATGGGGTCGAGGCTGCGCAGTTCGTCGGCCAAATCCTGATAGACGGCGTTGGCCCGGCCGCGCGTGCCGTGGCCCATGAGCAGCACGGCCTCGCCGGGCTTTCGCTCCACGGGCAAAACGGTCAGCAGGGTCCGGGCCACCAGGCGCACGTCCTCGGCATTGCCCAAAAGAGGCCTGCCCAGCGCGATGCGCTCGAAGCCCCCCGGGCCTTCCAGCCCGTGCACCAGCCGCTCCAAGCTCTTGAACTCGTCGCCGGGGATGACGTGCAGGGACTGCACGGCGAGCCTGCGCACGCCCTCGCGCAGCAGCCCTTTCAGGATGTCCTCCGGCGCAAGCGACTGGCGGCCTTGCGCACCCTTGTGGCGGCGCACCGTGCCGGAGGTCAGCGCCGTCTCCACGCGAAAGTCCGGGTACAGGGCCGTGGCGCGCGTGCGGATGGCGTCCAGGGAAGCCTCGGCTCCAGGCAGGCGCGAGCCGAAGGCGGCAAGGAGAATGGCGGTTTGGGCTTTAGGCATGTGGGGTGATTGGTAGCGCAAAAGCGGCCTTCCAGAAAGGGATTTTTTGCCCTGGGACGGCACGGGGCGCTAGTGGGCCTCGGCCCAGTTGCGTCCCTGGCCCACATCGACCTTGAGGGGCACGGCCAGCGTGGTGACGGTCTGCATGAGCCGCGAGAGCTCCTGCGCGGCGGCGGCGGCGTTGGCCTCCGGCACCTCCAGCAGCAGTTCGTCGTGCACTTGCAGGATGAGCCGGGCGTCCAGGGCGGTCAGCTCCGGGCTTGCGAACACGCGCAGCATGGCCAGCTTGATGATGTCGGCCGCGCTGCCCTGGATGACGGTGTTGATGGCCTGCCGACGGGCCTGGGCCTGCACCTGCTGGTTGCGCGAGAAGAGCTCCGGCAGCAGCCTGCGCCGGCCGGCCAGGGTGGTCACGAACCCGCGCGACAGGGCCTCCTGCACCAGACCTTCGTAGAAGACCTTGAGCGTGGCCAGCTTTTCAAAATAGCGGGCGATGAACTCCTTGGCCTGATTGGTGGTGATGGAGAGCTCGCGCGCCAGCTTCTGCGGACCCATGCCGTAAATGAGGCCGAAGTTGATGGTCTTGGCCCCGCGCCGCTCGTCCGGGGTGATGTCGGCCGCGTCCTTGTCGAACAGCAGCGCGGCGGTGCGGCCGTGGATGTCCTCGTCCTTACGGAAGGCATCCAGCAGCGCGGGATCGTTTGAAAAATGCGCCAGAACGCGCAGCTCCACCTGGGAATAGTCCGCGCCCACAAAAAGCATTCCCGGCGAGGCCACGAAACAGGCCCGCATGCGCACGCCCTGCGGCCCGCGGATGGGGATGTTCTGCAGGTTCGGGCCAGAGCTGGAAAGCCGTCCGGTGGCCGTGGCCAGCTGGTTGAAGCGCGTGTGCAGCCGCCCGCCCGCATCGGCCAGGCGCGGCATGGGCTCCAGGTAGGTGGAGCGCAGCTTCTCCTGCACGCGGAAGGCCAAAATCTCGTCCACTATCGGGTGCTGGCCGGAAAGCTTCTCCAGCGCATCGCTGCCGGTGGACAGCGCGCCGCCGGGCGTTTTGCCCGCGGGCTTGAGTCCCAGCTTCTTGAACAGCACCTCGGCCAGTTGCTGGCTGGAGCGCACGTTCACCGGGCTCCCGGCCAGCTCCTGAATGCGCCGGGTGTGCGCCTCCACCTGGGCCGAAACCTCGTCCAAAAAGCTCCGGAAGGCCGCGAAATCGATACGCACGCCCCGGCGCTCCATGGCCGCCAGCACGGGGATGAGCGGGGTCTCCAGTTCGCGCATCAGCTCGGCCAGTCCGGCATCGTGCAGGCGGCGCGACAAGGTGCGCAGACAGGCCAGCGCGGCCTGGGCCTGGGCCTCGGGATGCGGCGGGGCTTCTTCCGGCCCGGCGGGTCCGGCGGACGCGGCGGATTCCTCGGGATCGGCGAAGGGATCGGGCGCGGCGAACAGCGCGGAGCGCAAGCGCTCGAAGGTGTAGTTGCGGTCCTCGGGGTTCAGCAGGTACGCGGCCAGCCCCAGGTCGAACCAGGCGGCCAGGGGCACGCGCTCCCAGGCGCGGCTGCGGCGGTAAAGCTCCTGCAGGCTGGGCGCGCCAATGGTTTTGGCCAGGGCCAGGCGCTCTGCCAGGGCTTCCTCCGGCCCGGCGTAGACCAGCTCGTCCTCTTCTCCTTCAAGGGCGAGACGGAACCCGCCGCCGATTTCACCCAGGGGCACCAGGCCCACCACCCGGCCCGCGAAGTCCGGCAGGGCCGAGGCGTCCGCGATGTGGCGCAGGGGCAAAGGATCAACGGCAGGAGCGGAGGCAAGGAACGAAAGGGGCGCGGGCGCGCCAGCGGGTGCCGCGGCGGGCGCGCCGAAAAGCGAGAACTGCCCGCCCTTGGCCTGCTTCGCGGCGGCGGAGGATTTCGGGGCGGCAGCCGTGCCCGCCGCGGGCGCGGACAAGACTGCTGGCGGGGCGCCCTCCTCCCACGGCGGCGGGCCGTCGTAGGTGGCCGAGGCGGGCTGGATGCCGGCGGCAATCTCTGCCGCGGACTGAGGCGGCAGCGGAATCTCGCGCAGCAGGCTCTTGAACTCGTAGGCGCGCAAAAATTCCGACAGCTTGGCCACATCCGGCGGCTGCACGGCCAGGGCATCCAGAGTCAGCTCCGGGCAGCAGCCCAAACGCAGCCGCGTCAGCTCGCGGTAGAGGAAAATGTCGTCCATGCGGCCTTCAAGCTTCTTGCGAAAGCTCTCCGGCAGGCGGGCGTCGCCCTTGGCCTCGGCCTCGCGCAGGTCCTCCAGGGTGGGAAAGTCGTGCAGCACCTTGAGCGCGGTCTTGGGGCCCACGCCCGGCAGGCCGGGAATGTTGTCCGAGCTGTCGCCCATAAGGGCCTGCAAGTCCGGCCACTGGCCGGGGCGGATGCCCAGCTCGGCCACGAACTCGGCCTCGCCCGTGACCTTTTCGGCCTTGCCCGCCGGGTCCCACAAATACACGCTGGGCGTCAGGCACTGCTTCAAGTCCTTGTCCGAGGCCACCAGGATCACCGGGCGCTCGGCCTGGTGGGCGGCGGCCAGGCTGGCGATGCAGTCGTCGGCCTCTATGCCGTCGCTGACCGTGAGGGACAGGCCGAGGAGCTTCACGGCCTCGCGCAGGGGCTCGATCTGCACGGCCAGGTCCTCGGGCATCTTGGGGCGCTGGGCCTTGTAGGGCTCGTACAGGGCGTGCCGGAAGTTCGGCCCCTTGCCGTCCATGAAGAAGCCGAGGTACTTCGGCTTTTCGTCCTTCAAAATGCGCAGCAGGATGCGCAGCACGATGAAGATGGCGTTGGTGGGCAGCCCGTCGGAGCGCTTCAGGTCCGGGTAGGCGTAAAAGCCACGGTAGAGAAAGCTGGTGCCGTCCACAAGGTAGAGCGGCTCGACCCCGTTCAAATCAATGCGGTTTTTCAGTGCCATGCGCCTATATCCGCTGGAAGCCGCCGGTCTTGCCGCGCGAGAGTTTTTTCAGCACAAAGGTTTCCGGGTCCTTGCCGTCCAGGGCGGCCAGGGGAATCTCGGCCCGGGCCGCGCCCTTGTGCCCCCCGGCGGAGCCCACCTCGCCGAACAGCGAGGCCGCGTACTTGCCCATGTCCTTGCGCATGCCGTCGCCCCGGAAGATGACCACCAGGGTGTCGCCGCAGACGCCGGAAACCGCGTCCCAGGAGATGGAGTGCACGCGCATGAAGAAATCGGCCACCACCACCAGGATGTCCGCGCTGGCCACCTTGCCCAGATGCGCCGTGAGGCCCGTGCCGATGCGCCGCAGGTTGTAGAACGCGCGGGAGAAGTAGCGCATCCACTCCAGGTGGTATTCGCTGCGCACAATGCGCGTGATGAGGGTGTGGTCGGCATACTTTGACAAATATTTGAATGCGTTGATGTCCGCGTCAATGAACTTGCGCTGAAAATTCAGGGTGTCGGCCTTGATGCCGTACAGCAGCGCGGAGGCCAGCAGCTTGGGCGGCCGTATCTGCATGCGCTGAATATATTCCGTGAGCATGGAACAGGTGGCGCCGAACTTGGGGCGAATGTCCACCAGCGCGGCCTCCACCGGCTTGTCCGGCAGAATGGGGTGGTGGTCGATGACCACGGTGTAGTTGAGCTTGGCCAGTTCCGGGTGGTGGTGCGGCTGGGAGTCCACCAGGGCGAAGCGGTCGTACTGGGCGATGAGGTTGGGGATGAGCTTGCGCGTGGGCACGCGCAGGTAGCGGATCATGGCCAGGTTGTCCGGCCGGTTGACCTCGTTCACGTGCCCGATGCCGATATCCAGAACGCGGCGCGACAGAATGGCCTTGAGCGCCAGGGCCGAACCCATGGAGTCCGGGTCGGCGTTGATGACGATGAGCCAGCGCTGGTCCTTGGCGAGCAAGGGCAGCAGCGCCTGGACCTTCTCCTCAGTTTGCTTCGATACGCCCATGTTCCGCCTTTTTGAGCACCAACGGCAGGCCCGCCACCACGAGGTATGCCTCATGGGCCAGGGCCGCCACGGCCTGGTTGAGCCGCCCAAGCTTTTTCAGGAATGCCCGGGCCTCGCTGGTGCCAGGCAGGGGCGCAAAGCCTATTTCGCAGGACACCAAAATGATGTTGCAGTCCTGACTGTGCCGGAGCACCTCGAGCAGGGTCTCGACGATCTCGTGACCGCGTGGCTCCTGCGAGCAGACGTACAGCCAGAAGTCCAGGCTGTCCACCAGTACTGTCTTATACTCACCTTTAGCCTCCAGCAGGGCGCGTGGCAAGTCCCAGCCCACCTCCACCACGGGCAGGCAGGGGTCGCGCCGTTCGCGGTGCGAGGCGATCTGGTCGCGGAAGGACAGATCCTTGGCCTTGCCAGTGGCCAGAAACAAGCCCGGGCCGGGCGCGGCCTGCAGCAATCCCATGGCGAAGTCGGACTTGCCGGACTTGTTGCCGCCGATGACGAACGTAATCATCCGAGAACCTCCCGCCCAGCGCCCTGCCGCGCATGAAACGCGCGCAGAAAGCGCAGGGAATCGAACAACGCCTGCTGGCCGAAAAGCTCCAGCACCAGCACGCCATCCGGTGCAAAATTTTGCAGCAGCTGCCCACACAGCGCCCGGCCCTCCCCGTCCAGAAGGTCCAACGGCGCATGGCGCGCGGGCTTCTGCGGGTCCGGGGCGTTCAGGTGCAGCATGCGCGTGCGTTCGAACATCCCCGGCAGGGCGAGAAAATCCTGCTGCCCGTGGACCAGCATGTGCCCCAAATCCAGGCACACGCCCAGGCCCAAGGCGCAAATGGCCGGCCAGAGCAGGGCCAGGTCGCGGCCCGCTATGTTTTCCACCAGCAGCTGCCCAGGCGCCACGCCGCCCGCGGCAAGGGCCGCCGTCAGCTCCGCCAGGGCCTGGGGCTCACGCGGGGGGTGCAGCACGAACCGCCCGGGCGCAAGGTGCGCCGCGCGGGCCTTGAGCCCCAAAACAACTGCGGCCACCTGGGCCGTGCCCGCCTCCCACGGCAGGTCGAGCGGCAGGTGCATGTGCCAGCTCACGGGAAGTTGCGCAAGCCCCGGCGGCAGGTCGGTCTCGGTGTAGGCCAGGCAGGCCTCTGTTTCGAAAAAGGCCAAAGCGATTTCGTCAACGTGCGGAGCCAGAAATGTGCAATTTTCCGCCACCCCGGCGGGCAAAACGCAGGAGGGGGCGGCCAGCACCCACGGCAAGTCTTGCACGCGCCGCGAACTCGTTGGGAATTTCACGGCAGGCACGGCCCTTGCAAAAAATCCGCAGAACCCCGTCCCCCGCAAAGGAGGGGGGCACTATGCACACCCTGCGCCGACATCTGCAACATTTCTTGAATCCCCTGCACCTGTATTGCCGCCTGCAAGAGGCCGGGCTGGCCGAATCGCTGGCCCGCCGGGTAAGCTGGGCCTATGAGCGCACGGTGTATCGCCGCATCCTGGCCTGAGCGGCCCCGCCCCGGATTTTTCCCTATACATCGCCCGCCCACGGGAGGCAATGCGCCACCGGTCCATCATGCCGGCCATCACCCTGGCCTTGCCCTGGCCACGCGCCGTGGGGTAGACTGCTGCAAACCATGCGGCGGCCAACCGCCAGGAGACAGCCATGACAGCGCCCGACACCATCGCCCTGGCCATCATCGACATGCAGAACGACTTCGTGGTCCCCGGAGCGCCCGCCTGCGTGGCCGGAGCGCAGGGATCTGTGCCCGCGGCGCGCCGCCTGCTGGACCTGGCCCGCACCCACGGCTGGGCCGTCATCCACGTGACGCGCGAGCACCGCGCCGACGGCTCCGATGTGGAGCTGTTCCGCAGCGAGGGCTTCGCCAAAGGCCGGGGCATCTGCGTGGCCGGAACACCCGGCGCGGACATCGTGCCCGAGCTGCGCCCCCTGCCCGGCGAATACAGCCTGAAAAAGCGCCGCTTCAGCGCCTTTCTGTTCACGGAGTTCGACGCGCTGCTGCGCCGCCTGGGCATCGCCACCCTGGTGCTGGCCGGCACGCAGTACCCCAACTGCATCCGCGCCACGGCCGTGGACGCCATGGCCAGGGACTACCGCGTGGCCGTCGTCACAGACGCCTGCTCGGCCCAGACGCCCGAAGTGGCGGAGCACAACATTTTCGACCTTTCGCACATGGGCATCATTTGCGTGGAACTGGACGGGCTTCCCGCGCTTCTGGCCGGGGGGTAAGCACGTTGCGGCCCGCCGCGCCGCTTGACCGTATCCGCGCGCCAGCATACGAAGCCGGGCATGGCACTTATCAGCGTAAACAACCTGTGTATGAGTTTCGGCGGCCCCAAGCTGCTCGACGGCGTCTCCTTCCAAATCGAACCCGGGCAGCGCGTCTGCCTTGTGGGCCGCAATGGTGAAGGCAAATCCACCCTGCTCCGGCTGCTCTCCGGCGACCTGACCCCGGACAGCGGCGACATCGCCCGTTCCGCCGGGCTCAAGGTGGCGCGCCTGTCGCAAAAAGTGCCCGAGGTGCTCTCCGGCACGGTGTACGAAGTGGTGACCCAGGGCCTGGGCGAGGTGGGCAAGCACATTGCCCAGCACCACCGCGCCCTGGCCAGCGGCGACGCCGACGAGCTCACCGAGGCGCAGACCGCGCTTTCGGACCTGGGCGGCTGGGAATCGCTGGCCGACGTGGACACGGCGGTGACGCGCCTGGCCCTGGACCCGGACCAGCGCTTCGAGGACCTTTCCGGCGGGCTCAAGCGCCGCGCGCTGCTGGCCCGCGCCCTGGTGGGCGCGCCAGACGTGCTGCTGCTCGACGAGCCCACCAACCATCTGGACATCGATTCCATCGCCTGGCTGGAGGACTTCCTCCTGCGCCACGTGAAAACCCTCATCTTCATCACCCACGACCGCATGTTCCTGCGCCGCGTCGCCACGCGCATCATCGAGCTGGACCGCGGCAAGCTGGCCGACTGGACCTGCGACTACGACACCTTCCTGGAGCGCAAGGAGGCCTTGCTGGCCTCTGAGGAGAAGGGCTGGGCCGAGTTCGACAAGAAGCTGGCGCGAGAGGAAGTTTGGGTGCGCCAGGGCATCAAGGCGCGGCGCACCAGAAATGAGGGCCGCGTGCGCGAGCTCAAGCTCCTGCGCGAGGAACGCGCCAAGCGGCGCGAGCGTTCGGGCAACGCCACCATCATCGTGCAGGAGGCCGAGCGCTCGGGCAAGCTGGTCATCGAGGCCAAGAAGATTTCCCACACCTGGCCCGGCAGCCAAACCCCGGTGTTCAAGGACCTGGATTTGGCCATCATGCGCGGCGATAAGCTGGGGCTCATAGGCCCCAACGGCGCGGGCAAGACCACCCTCATCCAGGTGCTGCTGGGGCGCATGGCCCCCAGCTCCGGCACAGTGCGCCTGGGCACCAACCTTGAGGTGGCCTACTTCGACCAGCACCGCGAGGAGCTGGACCCGAACTTGAGCGTGCGCGAAAGCGTGGCCGAGGGCTCGGACCAGGTAACCATCGGCGGCCGCACCCGGCACGTCATGGGCTATTTGAAGGACTTCCTGTTCTCCTCGGAGCGGGCCAACAGCCCTGTGCGCGTCCTCTCCGGCGGGGAGCGCAACAGGCTGCTTCTGGCGCGGCTGTTCACCCGGCCCTGCAACGTGCTGGTCATGGACGAACCCACCAACGACCTGGACGCCGAGACCCTGGACCTCTTGGAGGACCGGCTGGTGGAATATCCCGGCACCCTCATTTTGGTGAGCCACGACCGCGCCTTTTTGAACAATGTGGTGACGAGCACCCTGGCCTTTGAAGGCGACGGCGTGGTGCGCGAGTATGTGGGCGGCTTCGACGACTGGCTGCGCCAGCGCCCCCAGCCAGCGGACGACGCGGCGGCCAAGGCCTCGGCCAAGCCCGCCCTGGTGAAGCAGGCCGCACCGGCCCCCCAGACGCAGGCCGGCGCCAAGGCCCGCAAGCTCTCGTTCAAGGAACAGCGCGAGCTGGACGCCCTGCGCCTGGAGCTGGCGGCCTTTCCGGCGCGCATCGAGGTGCTGGAGCAGGACATCGCCAAGACCACGGAGAGCCTGGCCAACCCCGAACTGTACAAGAAGGCCCCCAAGGTCCTTGTTGCAATGCGCAACGAGCTGTCCGGCATGCAGGCGGAGTTGGAGGAGGCCTTTGCCCGCTGGGAAGCGGCCGAGGCCCGGGTGACGGAGCTCGTCGGCGCGGACTAGCCAAAAGTAAACCAGCGCGCGATTCGGCACTGATTGGCGCGCGTTTCGGCACTGATTGGCGGGAACTCCCGCGCCCAACAAGAAAACGGCTTGCGGTTTTTACACCGTAAGCCGTTGTTTTCTTTGGTGGAGACGAGGAGGATTGAACTCCTGGCCTATGCGTTGCGAACGCATCGCTCTCCCAGCTGAGCTACGTCCCCAGGGGCGTCCATGTGCCTGGACGGAAGGGCTATTTAGCCCGTTTCTTAGTGGTGGGCAAGTTTTTTTTGCGGTGCCTGGGCCGAAGGTTCCGGGGCGGTCTGCGAAGCGGCCTCCGGGGCGGGCAGGCGCAGCCGCAGGGAAGGCACCGGGTCGGCCGCGCCGCCCACGTGCCAGCGGTATGCGCCAACCGGGGAAGTCGGAACCTTCCGGGCGTTGTGCTCCAGCACCTCTATGCCCTCGGCCAGCACCACGGACAGGTCGCCCTCGGTGCCGATTCCCAGCGCCTGGGCCTCGCGCGTCACCACGGCGTCCTTGATGCGGATGCGCAGGGTGCCGTCCGGCTCCGTGGTGTAGGCCAGCGGGGCTGACATTTCCTGAAAGATGAGGAGCTTTCTGTTTATGACCCAAGAACCGCTGAAGCCGAAGCGCACCCGGCCGTCGCCGATGGCGTTCAGAATCAGCACGCGCTTGTCGCTCTTCAACTGCTCCATGTCCTTCTGGAGCGGGGCCAAGGCCTCGTCCTGGCGTTTCTTCAGCTCATCGGCCTTGAGCGCGCCGCCCTTGGACTCCGCCGCCACGCGGCGCATGGCCCGCCAGGCGTTCGGATGCACCGCAGTGCCCTCGGCGTAGACCTTGTAGGAGCCGTCGGTCTCGATCTTGATGCGGGCGTTGTAATGCTCCGGCACCAGGCACCCGGCCAGCGGCGCGCACAACGCCAGGACCAGAACGAAAGCCGGGATTCCGGGGAGGCGTTTTCTGAGCAAGGATCGCATCATGGCGGCATCCTGTAGACGATTTTTGGGCATGCTACCCCCCCCGCGCGGCGCTGGCAAGGCGGCGCGAAGCCTGGGGCCGCCGTGGCAGCCTCCCTTGACAGGGGCCGGTGGAGCCCCTACCCTTCGCCTCACCAAACACCAAGGAGTCACCCACATGGCTTACGATATCCGCCTGGTCAAACTCATCAACGGCGAAACCGTCATCGGCAAGTGGAGCGATGATGGCCAAACCATCAACGATCCCGCTGTGATCCAGACCGTTCCCATGCAGCAGGGAGTGCAGATGATGCTGCTGCCCTTCGGCTATCCCTTCGAGCAGGAGATCACCGGCTCCATCTCCACCAAGCACGTGCTCTACGAGTACACCAAGGCCCCGGAAGAGTTGAAGACGAAGTACCTGGAGGCGGCCAGCAACCTGACTCTCTCCGCCCCGGGCGCGGGCAACCTCTCCCAACTCATCACAAAATAACTCCACATCCGCCCGCAATCCGACATTGATTCACTGGGGCGGCGGGCCGACTGGTCCTGCCGCCCCGTTTTTTTATTTTCGCGCACACCGCCCGAAGGAGCCTCCCCGTGAAGGAACTGCTGCCCCTGCTGCCCCGCCCCAGCCGCTACCTCGGCAACGAATGGGGCGTGGCGCTCAAAGACCCCGCCACAGTGCGGGGCCGCGTGGCCCTGGCCTTCCCGGACATGTACGAGGTGGGCATGAGCTACCTGGGGCAGAAGATCCTGATCCAGGCCATCAACGAACGCCCGGACCTGCTGGCCGAGCGCGTCTACACCCCCTGCGCCGACGCCGCGGCCATTTTGCGCGAGCACAACACCCCGCTGGCCACCCTGGAAACCGACACCCCGCTGGCCCGGCTGGACGCCGTGGGCTTCAGCCTGACCCACGAGCTGTGCTACACCAACGTGCTGTTCATGCTCGACCTGGCCCAGATTCCCCTGCGCGCGGCCCAGCGCATGACGCCCGGCCCGGAGGGCGACTGGCCCATCGTCATGGCGGGCGGCGGGGCCTGCTTCAACGCCGAGCCCCTGGCCGAATTTCTGGACCTCATGGTGCTGGGCGACGGCGAATCGGTGATGCCGGAGCTGGTGGGCCGCATCGCCGCGGCGCGCAAGGCCGGGGTGCCCCGCCCAGAGCTGCTGCGCGAGCTGGCTGGCCTGCCGGGCGTGTACGTGCCCGCGTTCTTCGCCTGGGACGGCCCGGGAAAGGCCGTGCGGCCCCTGGTGCCCGGTCATGAACGCGTGGAAAAGGCCATCGTGTCCGACATCGTCGACGCACCCTTCCCCCTGGCGCCCAGCGTGCCCTTCGGCCAGGCCGTGCACGACCGCTACACCCTGGAGCTGGCGCGCGGCTGCACGCGCGGCTGCCGCTTCTGCCACGCGGGCATGGTTTACCGCCCCGTGCGCGAGAAGACGCCGGAGCAGCTGGGCGACATGCTCACCCGCGCCATCGCGGCCACAGGCTTCGAGGAAGTCTCGCTTTTGTCCCTGTCCACCGGCGACTATTCCGCCCTGGACACGCTGTTCGACACCGTGTTCGACCGCTGCGCCGCCGAGCAGGTGTCCATCTCCCTGCCAAGCCTTCGTGTGGGCTCCCTGTCCGAGCGCATCATGGGCCGTATCGCCAGCATCCGCCGCACCGGGGCCACCCTGGCGCCAGAGGCCGGCAGCCAGCGCCTGCGCGACGTCATCAACAAGGGCGTCAGCGAGGAGGCCCTCATCGAGCACGTGCGCACGCTGTTCGAGCACGGCTGGCAGCAGGTGAAGCTCTATTTCATGATCGGCCTGCCCACGGAAACCGACGCCGACCTGGACGCCATCGCCGATCTGTGCGTCAAGGTGCGCGACGCCGCTGGCCGCCACGTGAAGCGCTTGCAGGTCACCGCCGCGGTTTCGCCCTTTGTGCCCAAAACGCACACGCCGTTCCAGTGGGAGGGGCAGATCAGCATGGCCGAGATCCGCCGCCGCATTTACTACCTCAAGGACGCGCTGAAGCCCCACAAGCGTGTGACCCTGAAGTACCACCAGCCGGAAATGAGCTGTCTGGAGGGCGTGTTCTCACGCGGGGACAGACGCCTGGGCCCGGTCATCGAGACCGCGTACCGCAAGGGCGCGCTGTTCTCCAGCTGGCGCGACCACCTGAAGCTGGAGCACTACCTGGAGGCCCTGGCCGAGCACGGCCTGACGCCCGAGGAATTCCAGGGCCCGCGCAACCCCGAAGCCCCGCTGCCCTGGGACCATCTGAGCTGCGGCGTGTCCAAGCGGTTCCTGCTCACCGAGCGCGCGCGCGCCCTGGAGGAAAAGATCACCGGCGACTGCCGCTACGGAGCCTGCCGGGGCTGCGGCGTATGCAACATGGAGGGGCGCGAGTCCGAGCTCTCCCTCCAGGCCGCAAGCCAAGACATCCGCCCGCGCGTGGTTTACGCCCGCCGCGACCAGGACCAGGAGGTTTCCGCCCAGGCTCCGGCAGGCGGCCAAACGGCCACCGCCGCGCCAAACGCCGCCCCTGCCGACCCACCGGCCAGCGCCAAGCCCGCAGGGAACTCCAAAACCCCGCCGGTGCTCGGCCTTTCCGACCGGCAGGCCCAGTACCGCATCTGGTACGAAAAGCGCGCCGAGGCCGCATACTTGAGCCAACTGGAGCTGCAAAGCATCCTGGAACGGGCGCTGCGGCGCACGCGCTTCCCCTTGTCCTTCAGCGCGGGCTTCCACCCCATGCCGCGCATCTCCTTTGGCCGCGCGCTGCCCGTCGGCGTGGAGAGCGTGAGCGAATGGTTCACCCTGACCCTGCGCGAGGCCCTGAAGCCGGAGTTCGTGCTCGACACCCTGGCCGCGCAGATGCCCGGCGGGCTGAACCCCATGCGCATCGAGGTGTTGCCGGTGCTGAAGCGCCCGGTGCAGGCCGTGCGCGAGAGCTTTTTGGTGCGCTACACCGGCGAGCGGGAGGATGTGGCCCGCTGGCGCAGGCAGTGGTCGGCGTTCATGGAGCAGGAGACGGTGATGTTCGACCGCAAGAGCAAGAACGGGCCGAAGCCCACGAATCTGCGGGCGCTGGTGCTGAGCGCGGAGCCCAAGGACAACGACTCCATGGAGCTGACCTTCGACTGGGCCCTCGATTACATGAGCCCGCGCGCGCTGGTGCTGGCCGTGAACGCGCCCATTTCGCCCCTGGCCGCCCATGTGCTGAAGGTGGGCCAGGAGTTCCCGGAGGAGTAGCGCTTTACTGCGGGGCGGCCTCGGAGCCGGCGGCCTTGGCGTCCTTCGCCGCATCCTGCTCGGCCTTCTGCTCAATTTTCTGCTCCACCTTCTGCTCGATCTTGGCCAGCGCGCCCTTCACCTCGGGCCGCAGCGCCAAACCATCGGCGCGCTTCTTGTCGATCTCCGCGGCGGCGGCCTCCAGCGCCACAAAGCGCTTGCTGGTGCTGGGGTGCGTGCTGCCCATGGTGATGGCTCCGGGGTTTTCCACGGCCATGCGCCGCCAGATGTCGGGCACGTTGTGGATGTCGTACCCGGCGCGGGCGGTGAAATACAGCCCCACGTAGTCCGCCTCGAACTCGAAGTCCTGGCTGAAGGCCTGGCGTCCCAAATTGGCCCCGATGCTGGAATGCACGCCAAGCACGGCCAGAGGCAGATCCACCAAAAGCTGGCCCAGAAGCATGTTCCCGGTCATGGCGCGGATGTGCTCCTGGTTGTTGTGGGCCACCTCGTGCCCCAGAATGGCCGCCAGCTCGTCGTCGGAGCGCACGAACTTCATCATGCCGGTGAGCACGGTGACGTTTTCGCCGTCGGCGTAGGCGTTGATGGTGCCGTCCTGCTTGAGGCGGACCTCATAGGCGCAGACCGTGACCGGCTGCAGCACCATGTCCTGGTGCTGGCCGTCGCGGCGAATCTTCACCTGCACCTCTTTGTTCTTCTTCGCGGCCTCGGCCATGAGCTTCTTGGTCTTTTCCTTGCTGCTCACCTCTACTGCGCCCACGCTGACCACCGCATCGCCCGGCTTGAGACCGGCGCGCTGCGCCGGCCCGCCCGGCACAATCTGCACCACGGTGGGCTCGGCGCTCAGGCCCAGGGACTGCTTGGCGGCCGGGCGCAGGCTCTTGGGAAAGTCGTCCTCCTCGGCCAGGGTCATGCCCAGGGCGTAGGAGGTGCGCTCCCCGCACAGCTCCACATTCTTGGTCAGAATGTTCCAGCTCACGCGGTTCAGCCGGTCCAACGTGGCCATGCTTTCGCGCACGGCCATCTCCTGCTGCTTCTTCGCCTCGGCGTCCACCCGGTCGGAGGACAGTTCCGGCAGTTTTGCCTGCGGAGCGCAGGCGGCGCAAAGAACAAGGCACAGCGCGGCGGCGGTGCGGCGGAATCCGGCTTTCATAGAGTCTCCCTGACAGAGGCGGTCACTTCCTGGCCAGCGGTTTCGATATCCGTTTTCCTGTCAGGAGGGCAAGAAAAAAACCTCACGAAGCCGCCACCAGCGCAATGGCCTTTTCCGGGCACATCTCTTGGCAACAGAAGCAGCCGATGCACAACGCCGTGTCCACCACGGCCACGTTGTCCACAAGGCAGAGCGCCTGGGCCGGGCACTGGGCCACACAGGTGCCGCAGCCGGTGCAGCGCGCCGGGTCCGCTTTGGGCCGCATGGCGATGCGGCTTTCCAGCAGGTTCTGCAAATGCGCCGAGCGGTGGATGGCCCCGCCGTCCAACGCGGGCAGGCGGAAGCCCTCGATGGGCACGAGCTCGCCCAGAATCTCGATGGCCTCCGGCGCGAAATCGCCCAGGCCGAGGGCCTTGGCCTTGTGCAGAAGCGCCAGCTTCGCGGGGTCCAGGCCCATCATGCGGCAGATGACGGAGTCCAGCGCCACGGCGTTATCGCCGGCGAGCACGCGGCCAACCCAGCGCAGATCGGTGGAGGCCGGGCCATTGCCCTGCATGCCCAGCACCGCGTCCACCAGAACCATGTCCGGCGGGCGCAGGGCGAACACGTCCACCACCACCTCCTGAAAACGCTCGGAACTGCCGGAAAGCTTGTGCAACAGCGCCTTCTGCGCGCCGGGAAGAATGCCGTAGCTGTTCTTCACCGCACCGGTGATGATGGTCAGGCCGTGGGTTTTGAACTTGGGCAGGGAGATGAGGACGTCCGCCTCCAGCACCGCGCGTGAAACGCTCACCCTGGGCATGGCCGAAACATCGCCCAAAACCGAGAACGGCATTTCCACCGCGTCCAGCCCGATGTTGCGGTAGTGCCCGAGCGAGGCCTCAATGAGCCCGGCGCGTTCGAAGCTGGCTTCGTTGGCGCCGTACCCCATGACGCCGGGGTTGTCGCCCACGGTGATGCCGCCCGCGCCCAGGTCCAGCAGGCATTCCACGACGGCGCGCACAATGGCCGGGTGCGTGGTCACGGCCTCCTCGGGCCGGGCCGCGCGCAGCACATTGGGCTTCACGAGGACTTTTTTGCCGCGCACCGGCGGGGCAAAGGCGGCAAAGGCCTTTTCCACCGCCGGGCGGCACACCTGATAGTCCGCGGGTTCGATGAGAACTCTGTGCATGGGCGGGTTCCTCTCTGCTCGGCGCGGCTACTTGCCGCCGAACACCTTTTTCAGAATGTCCGTGGTGCGCTCCGCCGGGTTGCTGCGGATGTCCTTCTCTTCCTTGGCGATCATGTAGAACAGGCCGTCCTGGGCCTTGGCGTTGATGTAGGAATCCAGGTTCAGCCCGTAGGCCGTGGCCACGTTGGCGGCCAAGGGGTTGGCCAGAAGCTTCTTGTAGGCTTTGGCCACGCCCACGGAGTCCGTGGTCTTGGAGATGATGGGCTGCATCATCTCGCCGATCTTGGTTCCGCTGGTCTTGCGGAAGTACTGGGTGGCCGAGTCCTCGCCGCCGGTAAGAATGCCCTTGGCGTCGAAAACGCTCATGTTCTTCACCGCGTCGCCCAAAATGCCCGCGGCCTGGGGCACGGCCTTCTCCGCGGCGCGGTTCATGGCCAGCACCAGGTCGTCCAAGAGCTTGCCCTGCCCGGCCAGGCGCAGGGGCGTCTCCAGCTTCTGCAACTGCTCCGGCAGCAGAATGCGCACGGCCGCGTCGCCGAAGTAGCCGTCGGACTTGCCCAGGGTGCTCACTGCCGAGGTGGTGCCTTTGGCCAGGGCCTCGCGCAGGCCTTTGGTGATGTCCGTATCGGAAAGCCCCGCGCCCAGGCTGGAGGAACCGGAGCCGGAGCCGCTGGCGGGAACCTGCTGCTGCACCTTGTCCAGCACATCGGCCCAGCCCGCAAAAGCCGGGGCAACAAAAAGACAAATTGCCAAAGTCGCTGATAAAATTCGTTTCATTGCCAGCTCCTGTGTTGTGCGGTTCACGAGAGTCTTGCATATCCCTCACCGCGTCGCACTGCAAGAACGTCCGGTTTCGCCGCTGGTCTGGATTATGCAAAACCGACGCAGGAGGAAAAAAAGTCATGCGCATAAATCCCAGCATCGCCAACCAGATGTATATGAACTCTCTGAACAGCGACAGCGAAGACTCGACCTGTTTGGCCACCGGCACGTACTCCAACCTCGCGGCCGCAAAATATATCAAGGACAACGACGCCAACAAGGACGGCACCCTCACCAGCGACGAGGTGACCATCTCCGCCGAGGCATTCGCCCGGCTGGACGCAGACTCCGACGGCAAGGTGACCAAGGACGAGATGCGGGAATCCCTGGCCGGCCAGGATGACGCCATTTACCAGTATTACAAGAACGGTGGCGCCAGCTCCAGCACCGCCGACCTGACTTCCTCGCTCCTGGAGTCCAACGCCAGCGCCTCCAACTCCGGCACGTATTCCAGCCTGGCCGCCAGCAACTACCTTGCCGCCAACGACGCCAATGAAGACGGCGTGCTCTCCGCCGACGAGGTCTCCCTGTCCGCGGAAATCTTCGCCAAGGTGGACGACAACGACGACGGCAAGGTGACCACGGCGGAGCTCAAGACCGCCCTGGCCAGCAAGAACACCTCAATCTACAGCTATTATCAGAACGGTGGAACCGACACGATCAGCGACTTGACTTCCTCGCTGCTGGCGAAGATTTAGAGGGCATGAACGACACGGTTCCAGGCGGCGGTTTCTGCACCCTGGCCCAGGCTGAAGACAGCCCCCCTTGCGGCCAGGGCGAGGGGATGCGCATTTACGGCAAGGAGAACTGCCCGCACACCAAGCGTGCCCGGGCGGCTCTTCCTGCCGCGCAATTCGTGGATGTGCTGGCCGATGCGCAAGCCCTGGCCGAGATGCTGCGCCTTTCCGGCGGGGTGCGGCGCGTCCCGGTCATTGTGAATGGACAATCGGTGGAGATAGGCTTCAAGCGCGGGGCCTGACACCTCTAAGCCTGCCGGGCCGTGCGTCCGGCTCTCCCCTCTCGCTTTCTCCCGCACCCCGCCCCAGCGCGCGGGAGCAGGACAACCCTAGACTTCCGCCCTCACCGCCCCCAGCACAGCGGCGAGCACCTCGTCCTCGGTCAGGTGCGTGGTGTCCACCACCACGGCATCAAACGCGGGCTTGAGCGGCGCGATGCTGCGGTTGCGGTCCTGGTCGTCGCGCTGGCGGATGCTGGCGGCGATGGCGGCAAAATCAGCAGCCTTGCCCTGGCCTTCCAACTGGCGGCAACGCCTGCGCGCGCGCTCGTCCGGGTCGGCATCGAGGAAGAACTTGTGCGTGGCCTCGGGAAACACCACGGTGCCCATGTCGCGGCCCTCGGCCACCAGCGAGGTGGTGCGGCCCAGGGCAATCTGCGCCATCTTCAGGTACGCCCGCACCGAGGGCACCACCGCCAGACGCGAGGCCCAGCAGCCGGCTTTCTCGCTGCGGATGGTCTGGGGCAGGGGCTGGCCGTTCAGCAACAGTTCCGTGTCTTTGCCGCTGCCGCGCAGGGTGAATTCGAAGTCGGCCAGCTTCTGCTGCAACAGGCTCTGGGGCCAGTCCCAGGCGCCCTCGCCCAGGGTGTGGGCCGCGGCGCGAAACATGGCGCCCGTGTCCAGAAAGGCGATGCCGAGCTCCCCGGCCAAACGCGCGGCCAGGGTGCTTTTGCCCACCCCGGCGGGTCCGTCCAGGGTGACGATGAGCGGGGCGCTAGGCATGCAGGATGTCCTCAAGCGCCTTCAGGAAGGCTTCGGTTTCCGGCTCGGTGCCCACGTTGACGCGGATGTTGTCGGGCAGGCCGAAGCTCTTGAGGTGGCGCACGATGACGCCGCGCTTGAGCAGTTCCTCGCAGACATCTCCGGCCGGGTACGGGGGCCGGAACATGACGAAGTTGGCCTGGGAGGGCCAAACCTCGCAGCCCAGCTCGGGCAGGCGCTTCAAGAGCCGCTCCCGGCCCTTGAACACAACCTCCAGAGTGGCGGAATAGAAATTGTCATCTGCCAGGGAGGCCAGGGCGGCCTCCTCGGCCATGAGGTTCACGGTGAAGGGCGGGCGGGCGCGGCGAACGTGGTCCGCCAGCCACAGGGGCATGACCCCGTAGCCCACGCGCAGCCCCGCCAGGCCATAAGCCTTGGAGAAGGTGCGCAAAACCACCACGTTGCCCAGCTCCTGGGCCATGGAGAGCATGGAGTACTCTTCCGGCGGCCAGGTGAAGTCCATGTAGGCCTCGTCCACCACCAAAAGCGCCCCGGGGGGCAGCACGCCGGAAAGCACCATGAGCTCCTCGGCCTTGGCGGCCAGGCCCGTGGGGTTGTCCGGGCTGGTGACGAAGATGAGCGCGGTGTTCTCGTCCACGGCCTCGGCCAGGGACTCCAAAGGCAGGCGGTAGGCCCCGCCGCGGGGCACTTGGCGGTACTTGGCCCCGCACAGCCGCGCCGTCAGGCCATACATGCTGAAGGAGTGCTCGTAGCAGAGCACGTTGTCCAGCCCGGGCCGCACCACCACGCGGAACAGCAGGTCGATGATCTCGTCCGAGCCATTGCCCGCCACCACAAGCTCTGGCGGCACGCCCATGGCCTTGCCGATGGCCTGGGCCAGACGCGGGCTGTGGTTCTGCGGGTAGCGGTGCACCTGTCCGGCCATGCGGACGATGGCCTCTTGCGCCAGGGGCGAAACCCCGAGGGGATTCTCGTTGCTGGCGAGCTTGATGACATTGGACAGGCCGTAACGAGCCTGGATTTCTTCGACAGAAAGGCCGGGCACATAGGGGGTGAAGTCGAGAATCTCTGGCCGGACGCGCTGGCTGGACATGGGTGCTCCCGAAAAGTTGGCGTGAAGGAGGCCTCTGGCAACGCAACAGCAACGCGCAGGGCAGCCCTGCAGGCCACCCCGGACGCGCCGTCATATACGGAAAGCAGCCCGGTCGTCCAGGCGCGTGGTCTTGCTACTTCTCGGGCCGGATGGTCAGCACCGGGCACTTGGCGCCCTTGACCACCTTCTCGGCCACGGAGCCGAAGAGGATGCGGTCGATGCCCTTGCGGCCGTGGGTACCCATGATGATGAGGTCCGCGTCTTCCTTGAGGGCCATGCCAAAGATTTCCTCGGCCGCGTAGCCGGTGACCACATGGCCCTCGGCCTGCACGCCCTGGAAGTTCTCGTTCAAAAAGGCGCTCATGGTCGCCTCGGCTCCGGTGACGATCTCGCCCACGAAGTTTTCGATGGAGCTGGGCGGCACATGGAACCCCACGTACTGCGAAAGAGACGGGGCCACATAGAGGCAAATGATCTTGGCGTTCAAGCCCTGGGCCAGTATCCGGGCATACTCCGCAACGGCGGGGCTGTGCTCGGAAAAATCGACAGCACACAGAATCTTCTTGATTTGAGCCATAACGCTCCCCCTCATGACGCAAGCGTTGCCCTCCTTCGGCGAAGGAGGGGATTTCGTGAGACAATGTGAAAATAATCACCTAACTCCGTTAACGCAAGCACAAAAAGAGCCGATAAGCACACCAGAAACGTTCCGTGCACGGGCCGGATGGACAAGCCTCGCGGCATCGGCTATCCGGAAATGCACGGGCGGCAATGCCCCCGGGCGGAGGCCAGGCAAGTTTTGCCCCCGCCAAAACATGTAAAATTCAGCAATTTCAACGAAAAGCAGTTATGTTGCCTTGGCATGGTCTCTGCACAACAGAAGCAAACCACAGGTGAGGAGTTGCCATGAAGATCCATCCTGACCAGTTGGAGAGCGTTCGCCTGGACCAGACCACCCAGACGAGCCGAGGCACACAGTCCGGCACCGCCTTTGGCGACATCTTGAGCGAAGAGATGACGCGGACGGACACGCAGACCGCCACCAGCACAGCCATACTGCCGCCTCCCGGCGGGCTTGGCACCTTGAGCGCCCTTATCGGGACCCAGGATGTCGAGGCCACGAGCGAGGTAACCAAGGCGGAGAGTGCTCTTATGGACAAGGTGGACAGCGTGCTCGACAAGTGGGACCAGTACGCCCAAAACCTGCAAAGCACCGCCAGCTCCACCAGCCTCAAGCAGGCTTACGGAGTGCTCGACGACATCGACGGCGCGGTGCAGCAGATCCGGGGCGCCAATCCCGACCTCGCCGAGAAGTTCCCCGCCCTGCAGGGCGTGGTCTCGGAGCTTGAGGCCATGACGGTGACGGAACGCATCAAATTCAACCGGGGGGACTACACCGCCGCCTAGGCGGAAATCGTCCTTCCATCCGGGCACCCGCCGTGGTCGCGGGCCGGAAAAATCTCCAGGGCGGCGTACTTGGGTCCACCCGGCCCAAGTATGCTCCGCCAAAACACCAGCTCCCCCACCCTTGCGGCTGCAAATCTTTCCCTGCCCAGTTCCTCGGCCACGGCTGCCCAATCGTCGCCCGGCTGCGGCGCCTTCACCCGGCCCAAGGTCACATGCGCCCGCAAGGGCTTGCTGGCCGGAGCGAACCCGCGCGCCGCGAGCGCCCGGTCCACCTGAGCCGCCAAGAGCCCGCAGGCCTCGGCCCCCTGGTCCAGCCCGGCCCACAGGGTTCTAGGGCCGCCCGTCCGCGCGGGCGCAAAGGCCCCGGCCTCGCCCAGGCGCAGGGTCAGCGGCGCAAAGCACACGCAGCGCAGGGCCGCAAGGCACTGCGGCAGCCGCGCCTGCTCCACCTCGCCCAAGAACTTCAGGGTCACGTGCCAGTTGCCCGGCCTGGTCCAAGAAACACGGGAGCAAAGCCGCGCGGCAAGCCGCCCGGTCACGCGGTCCAGCGCGTTCCGCCAGTCCTCCGGCAGGGGCAGGCCCACAAAACAGCGCAGCGTCTCGGCCATGTCGCGGCTCCCGGAATTGCGCGGCTATTTGACGAAAGTGAGCATGCCGAACAACGCCCCAGCCACGCTTTGGGCCTTCACCGCCGTGCGCGCGCCCCGGAACAGAAAGCTCTCGGCGCGGGTGCAGCCGGGCCAGGCCCAGCCTATCCACACCGTGCCCACGGGCTTTTCCCGCGTGCCGCCGGTGGGCCCGGCGATGCCGGAAATGGCCACGGAACAGCCGCTGCCCGCGGGCATGCCCGGCAGCCGCAACGCGCCCTGGGCCATGGCCAGCACCACGGCCTCGCTCACCGCGCCATGCTGCGCGATGAGCTCCTCCGGCACGCCGAGAAGCCCGGACTTGAGCGCGTTGGAATAGGCCACCACCCCGCCGTGGAACCAGTTGGAGCTGCCGGAAAGATTGGTCAGCGTGCTGGCAAGCAAACCGCCGGTGCACGACTCCGCCGTGGCCAGCAGCCAGCCGTTCGCGGCCACCAGACGTCCGGCCTCCGAGGCCAGACGCTCCAGCCGCAGCGCGCCGTCCTGCTCCAAATGATCGTGCTGCGAGATCTTTTTCATGCCGCACCCCCGGCCCGTGTTTACAGGACCGGCCCGCGCGTGGCAATTGGAAGCCATGGACAGCCGCGCCCCGCTCAGCACCCTGCGCCAGCAGGCGGACAACATCTGGCAGAAGCTGCGCCTGAAACGGCGCGAGCCCTGGAACTGGCTGGTGCAGAGCTTGAGCGCCGCGCTGCTGCCCCTGGGCCTGCTCACGCACAGCGCGGCCCTCATCGTGCTTTCGCTGCTGGGCATGCTCGCGGGCTGCCTGGCCCTGCCCCTGCCGCCCATGCAACACACCGAGCTGCGCCGCCTGCTGCCCGCCCTGGAACATCTCATCGGCCTGGAATGCGCCTGGCTGGCCAAGCCGCTGGACCGCCGCAAAAAGCGGCAGCTCTGGGCCTTGGGCCTGGGCGCGCCGATCACCGCCTGGTTGCTGTGGCAGCAGGATCTCGGCCCCATAGGGCTGACCATTGCCGCGCTCTACCTGCTGCATGTGCGGCGGAAAAACATCGAGCAGGGCATCGACCCGTAAACCCGCACCCGAAATTTCCCCCTTTATTCCCGGCCCGGCTTTGGGTACACGGCGGGGAGCGCAACGCTCGCGCGCCCACTTTTCAAGGAGACCGACCATGCTTGACCTGAAATTCGTGCAGAGAAACCTGGACGCAGTGGCCCAGGGTCTGAAAAAACGCTGCAAGACCGAACCCGACGTGGCCGAGTTCGCCCGCCTGGATGAGGCGCGCATCGCCCTCATCCGCGAGGCCGAGGCCCTGAAGGCCGAGCGCAACCAGGGTTCCGCCAACGTGGCCAAGCTGAAGCGCGCGGGCGAGGACGCCACGGAGCTCATGGCCGCCATGTCCCGCATGGGCGACCGCATCAAGGAACTGGACGCCGAACTGGCCGTCATTGAGGCGAGCGAGACCGACTGGCTGCTCAAAATGCCCAACATCCCGCACGAATCCACTCCCGAAGGCGCTGGCGAGGACGACAACCCGGTGCTGCGCCACTGGGGCGTCAAGCCGGCGTTGGCTTTCCAGCCCAAGGAGCACTGGGAGCTGGGGCAGGCCCTGGGCGGGCTCGATTTCGAGCGCGCAGGCAAACTCACCGGCTCGCGCTTTTGCGTCAGCTTCGGCTGGGCCGCAAAGTTGGAGCGCGCCCTGGGCGCTTTCATGCTCGATTGCGCCGCCGAGAACGGCTACACCGAGGTCCTGCCGCCCTTCATCGTCAACAAGCAGGCCATGACCGGCACCGGCCAGCTGCCGAAATTCGCCGAGGATCTCTTCAAGATCGAGGGCCAGGAATACTACCTCATCCCCACTGCGGAAGTGCCGGTGACCAACCTGCACGCAGGCGAGGTGCTGGAGGAAGACCAGCTGCCCACGGCCTACTGCGCCCTCACCCCTTGTTTCCGCTCCGAGGCGGGCAGCTACGGCAAAGACACCAAGGGCCTCATCCGCCAGCACCAGTTCCACAAGGTCGAGCTGGTGCGCTTCGCCCGGCCCGAACAGTCCATGGGCGACCTGGAGCTTTTGACCGGGCACGCGGAGATGGTGCTACAGCGCCTGGGCCTGCACTACCGCGTCATCGCCCTGTGCGGTGGCGACCTGGGCTTCAGCTCCTGCAAAACCTACGACATCGAAGTCTGGCTGCCCGGCCAGAACAAGTACCGCGAGATCTCGTCCTGCTCCAACTTCCAGGACTTCCAGGCCCGGCGCGCCAACATCCGCTTCAAGACCAAGGGCGCGAAGAAGAGCGAGTTCCTGCACACCCTGAACGGCTCCGGGCTGGCCGTGGGCCGCGCGCTGGTCGCCGTGCTCGAAAACGGCCAGCAGGCCGACGGCTCCGTGGTGCTGCCGCAGGCGCTGCGTCCGTACATGGGCGGGTTGGAGAAGATTGAGATGAAATAGGAACCAGGGGGCGCGGCCCTCTGGACTCCCCATAACGCACAAGGCTCTTTCCGGCGGTTTCGCCGGAAAGAGCCTTGTGCGTGGGTCTATGAAAACAAAGCGTTTTTATCCTGATCTCTGCCGGTCAGTCCTTCCAGTTCCACCACTTCAGGCGTTCCGGGTCGGGTTTGGGGGTTTCGGCGAAGTACACGGCGCAACGCAGCACGTACAGCATGCAACGGTCCACATGCCGCCCGGCCAAGGCTTCCAAATCGGCGTACAGGCGCTCCGGGTCGCTGCCGCGCAAATCGCCCACGCTGCGCAGGCCCAGGTTCCAAAGGTCCACGGCGATGGACGCGCCCACGCCGGGAATGCGCCGCAAGTCCTTGAGGACCAGCGGATCAGGGGCGGCTGCCATGTCAGCTCCTGGCGTAAACCTCGTCCAAAATGGCCTTGCCACCCGCGGCAAGCACCTGGTCGGCAAGACCAGCGCCAAGCTCCCAGGCCTTGCTGGCCGGGCCGCTGACGCTGATGCGGATGGGGTTTTCGCCGTTCACGCCGGCCACAAAGCCCGTCAGCGTGAGGCTCTCACCCTCCAACTGGCTCCAGGCGGCGATGGGCACCTGGCAACCGCCATCAAGCCCGGTAAGGAAGCCGCGCTCTGCGGCCACTTGGGCGGCGGTCTGCGGATGGTTGAGGAAGGCCAGCAGTTCGGCCATTTCCGGGCGGTCGCGCCGGAATTCTATGCCCAGCGCACCTTGGGCCACGGCGGGCAAAAAGCGCGGCGGGCCGAGGATTTCGGCCTTGGGCGCGCTGAGGCCCAGGCGGTTCAAACCGGCGGTGGCCACCACGATGGCGTCGAACTGGCCTTCCAAAAGCTTGCGCACGCGGGTGTCGAGATTGCCGCGCAAGGACTCGATGACCAGATCGGGCCGCAGGGTCATGAGCTGGGCCTGGCGGCGCAGGCTGCTGGTGCCCACCTTGGCCCCTTTGGGCAGGGCGTCCAGGCCGTCGTAGTTCACGGAAAGCAGGGAGTCCGTCGGGGCCTCGCGCACGGGAATGACACCCACGATGAGCTCGGCGGGCAGCTCGGTGGGCACGTCCTTCATGCTGTGCACGGCCAGGTCGGCGCGGCCGTCCAGCAGCGCTTCCTCGATCTCCTTCACGAACAGGCCCTTGCCGCCCACCTTGGCCAGGGGGACGTCGAGGATCTTGTCGCCGGTGGTCTTGATCTTGAGAAGATCGACTTCAAGGCCGGGGTATTGCGCGCGCAAAAGGGCTTTGATGTGCTCAGCCTGCCAAAGGGCAAGCATGCTGCCGCGCGTGGCGATGGTGATGTGCTGCATCATCGGCGCGGCCTAGTGGCAGGTGGAGCAGGAGCCGCCGGAACACCCGGCGCAGCCGCCGGAAGGCGCGGGCGAGGCCTTGGCCGCGGGGGCGGCGTCCATGTCGCGGCCGCCGGACATCTTGCTGCGGCAGCAGCTCATGAGCTTCTCGGTCTCGGTGGAACCGCAGGAAGGACACACAGCCTGCTCGTCCTGACCAAGCACGATTTCCTCGAACTGATTTTTGCACCGGGTGCAGACATATTCGAATATGGGCATTTGCGGTCTCCTCGCTGCGTCACTGACTGGCCCGGCGGGTGGGGCGGGGCGGGCGTTCTAGTAGCGCAATTCCCTGGCGCTGGCAACGCGCCGCCCCACCCCGGCCGTACTATTTCTTCTTGGCTGCGGGCTTCTTCGCGGTCGGCTTTGGGGCCACCGGCTTCTTGGCTGGGGCCTTCGCCACCGGCTTCACAGCCGGCTTCGCCTCTGGCTTGGCTGCGGGCTTGGCCTCGGACTTCGCGGGCGCCTTGCTTCCGGCTCTGGCCAGGGGCCACACCTCATCCACACGCTCCACGAACTTGATGCTGATCTTGTTGCGCAGGTCCTCGGGAATGTCCTGCAAATCCTTCTTGTTCTGGCTGGGGATGATGACGCGCTTCATGCCCTGGGCCACGGCCGCAAGGATCTTCTCCTTGATGCCGCCCACGGGCAGCACGCGGCCGCGCAGGGATATCTCGCCGGTCATGCAGGTGTCCGCGCTGACCGGGATGCCGGACAAGGCCGAGATCAGCGCCGTCACCAGGGTCACGCCGGCCGAGGGGCCGTCCTTGGGCGTGGCGCCCGCGGGCACGTGGATGTGGATGTCGCGCTTCTCGTGGAAGTCCTTGGGAATGCCGTACAGATCGGCCTTGGCGCGGCAGATGGACACGGCGGCTTGCGCCGACTCCTTCATGACATCGCCCAGCTTGCCCGTAAGGATGAGCTTGCCCGTGCCGGGCATGGTGCTCACCTCGACATGCAGAATCTCGCCGCCGTACGGGGTCCAGGCAAGGCCCGTCACCACGCCGGGGGGCAGCACAGTTTCCTTCTCGTCTTCCAAAAAGCGCGGCACGCCCAGGAGCTTGTGCAGGTTCTTGTCGGTAACGGTAAAGGGGCCTTTTTCGCCCTCGGCCTTCTTGCGGGCCAGCTTGCGGCACACGCTGCCTATCTCGCGCTCCAGGTTGCGCAAGCCCGCCTCGCGGGTGTACTCGCGCACGATCTTGGCCAGGATCTCGTCGGCCATCTTGAGCTCGGACTCCTTCAAGCCGTTGTCCTTGGCCTGGCGCGGCATGACGAAACGCCGGGCGATCTTGACCTTTTCCTGCTCGGTGTAGCCGGGAATGCGGATGACCTCCATGCGGTCCAGAAGCGGGCCGGGGATGGTGTCCAGCGTGTTGGCCGTGCAGATAAACATGACGCTCGAAAGGTCGAAGGGCACGTTCAGGTAGTGGTCGGTGAAGCTGAAGTTCTGCTCCGGGTCCAGCACCTCGAGCAAGGCCGAGGACGGATCTCCCCGGAAGTCGGTGCCGAGCTTGTCCACTTCGTCGAGCATAATGACGGGGTTGCGCGTGGCGCAGCCCTTGATGCCCTGGATGATGCGGCCAGGCATGGCGCCGATGTAGGTGCGGCGGTGGCCGCGGATCTCGGCCTCGTCACGCATGCCGCCAAGGCTCAGGCGGTGGAACTTGCGGCCCAGGCTGCGGGCTATGGAGCGGCCCAGGCTGGTTTTGCCAACGCCCGGGGGACCCACGAAGCACAGAATGGGGCCCTTCATCTTGGGGTTCAGCTGGCGTACGGAGAGGTATTCGAGAATGCGCTCCTTGACCTTTTCCAGGTCGAAGTGGTCCTCGTCCAGAATCTCCTTGGCGGCCTTGACGTCGAGGCGGTCCTTGGACTGTTTTTTCCAGGGCAGTTCGGTCATCCAGTCGAGGTAGGTGCGGATCACCGTGGCCTCCGACGAATCCGGATGCATGGACTCCAGGCGGCCCAGCTGCTTCAGGGCCTCCTTCTTCACGTCCTTGGGCATGCCGGCCTTCTCGATGGCCTTCTTGAGGTTCTCGATCTCCTCGTCCTCGCCCTCGGTGTCGCCCAGCTCGCGCTTGATGGCCTTCATCTGCTCGCGCAGGAAGAAGTCGCGCTGGGCTTTGTCCATGCCCTCGCGCGCCATGGACTGGATCTTGTTCTGCATGGAGGCGACCTCGGCCTCCTTCACCAGCTGGCTGTTCACCAGGCGCAGGCGCTCCACCGGGTCCTCGCACTCCAAAATGCCTTGGGCGTCGGCCACCTTCATGCGCAGGTTGCTGGCGATGAGGTCGGCCAGGCGTCCGGGCTCGGCCACGGCGTTCAGAACGCCCATGATGTCGGCCGGGGAGATGCCGCGCAGGGTCAGAATCTTTTCAGAGAGCTCCCGCGAGGAGCGCACGAGGGCCTCCTGCTCCGGGGTCAGCTCCAGCGGCTCGGCCTCGGGCAGGGCCTCCACCTCGGCCAGGTGGAAGGGCTCGTCGGACACGAAGCGCTTGACGCGGGCGCGTGAAAGGCCCTGCACCAGCACCTTCAGGCGGCCATCGGGCATTTTCAGCATGCGCATGATCATGCCCACGGTGCCCACCTGGTACATGTCTTCCGGGCCGGGGTTATCTATGGTCTCGTCCTTCTGCGACAGGATGAGGATGTACCGGTCGCCGGAAAGGGCCGCGTCCACGGCCTTGACGCTTTTCTCGCGCCCCACGAACAGGGGCAGGATCATGTAATTGAAGACCACGATGTCGCGCACGGGAAGCACGGGCATCACGGCGGGAATTTCCGGGCGCGGGGTGTTCTCGTCTTCCGGGCCGCCTCCGACAGGGACGCCGTTCTCGCCGGGGGTGGAGGCGAGCAAAGAATGCCGCGGATTTTTTTTGTCGTTCATATGGATTCCGTTGGCCGCCTGGGCCAGGCGCTGCGCAGCGGTTGGCGCGTTTGCGCGACGGCGCAGGCGGACCGGTTTGGGGGGAGCTTTCTTACGTTTCAAACAATGTCTCCTTGCCTCTTGCATGCACGGTGACGCGGATGATCACAGTGCCGAGCCTGTCTATTCTAATGCCGCTTTAGCCGGAGGCAAGGGCGTGCGGCGCAAATATGCGCCCCAAAAGGGGCGAATCGGCGATCTTTTACCCCTTTGGGCCGTCGCGCAACCTTTGCCGGTCCGTCACCCTCAGGTAACAATCCCGCGCCCTGGCGAGGCTAAGGTCTTTTGCGTTGGCGCCGGTTGGCGGCGCCGGCCACGGGAAGGAGACAAAGCATGGAACAGCGGCGCATCATGGTGGTGGAAGACCACGCCCAGACCAGGGAACTTCTGCAATACAACCTCGCGGCCGCCGGATTTGACGTCCGCACGGCCAGCGGCGGCGAGCAGGGCCTGGAGACAATGGCCCGCTGGCGGCCCGACCTCGTGCTCCTGGACATCATGATGCCGGACCTTGACGGCCTGGAAGTTTGCCGCAGGCTCAAGCAGATTCCCCCGCTGCGCAGCGTGCCGGTGATCATGCTCACCGCGCGCGGCGACGAGGTGGACCGCGTGGTGGGCCTGGAGCTTGGGGCCGAGGACTACGTGGTCAAGCCCTTCAGCCCGCGCGAACTGCTCCTGCGCATCAAAAACGCCCTGCGCCGCGTCAGCACGGAGCCCGCATCCGTGGACGACGTGTGGCGCCACGAGGGATTGCTGGTGAACTTCGCCGCGCACGAGATGGAAGTGGACGGCGCCAAGCGCCAGTTGACGGCCACGGAACACCGGCTGCTGAAGGAGCTGGTGCAAGCGCGCGGCCGGGTGCTCTCACGCGACCGTCTGCTGGACACCGTGTGGAACACGGACTTCGAGGGCGCGTCGCGCACGGTGGACACGCACATGCGCCGCCTGCGCGCCAAGCTCGACCGCTATGCCGACTGCATTGAGACCGTGCGCGGCGTGGGCTACCGCTTCAAGGCCTGATTCCCTTCCCCACCCTTTTCTCCCTTTTTGGCCTCCGCGCCCGCACTTGTTCCACTGCCGTCACACCCCGGTAACCCACGCCTCCCGTCGCCGTGCTACGCTTTGGCAACACACCCGGAGAACCGGGAGCCAACCATGCAGGACGCACACGTAAGGAGGACACCATGCAGGGAACTTTGCGCAAGCAGCTCATCGATGCTCTCAACGGTCTCGCCCTTCCCCTTTGCACCGATTCCGACATGGACGACCCGGCCCGGCTGGACGCCTGCGCCGACGAGAACGAGTACGCCTCCCGCGTGGTGGAGGTGGGCATGCAACTGGCCTTGCGGCGGCGCATGGAATCACGCCGGGCCGAGATAGAAGAGGCGCTCAAGCGCATGGACGTGGGCGAATACGGCGTGTGCGAGGACTGCGGCGAGGACATCAGCCTGGCCCGGCTTTTGGCCAACCCCACAGCCAACCTGTGCGTGCACTGCCAGGCCGACCGCGAGCACGCGCCCTATCGCCGCTGCGCCTAACTCCAAGCCCGCACAGGAGCACACATGCCAAAAGCCGACAAGCCCAGCAGTGAAACAACGGGCGGGTCGCCCCGCTCCTTCCGCATCGACCTGCACGTGCACTCGCGGTACTCCACCAGGCCCTCCCAGTGGGTGCTGCAGCGTATGGGCTGCCCGGAAAGCTTCACCCGCCCGCGCATGATCTACGACATCGCCCGCGCACGCGGCATGGATATGGTCACCGTCACCGACCACAACACCATCGCCGGGGCGCTGGAGATAGCGCACCTGCCCGGCGCCTTTGTCAGCGAGGAAATCACCACCTACTTCCCCGAGGACCGCTGCAAGCTCCACGTGCTGGCCTACAACATCACCGAGGCCCACCACGCGGAGTTCCAGCGCCTGCGCGACAACGTCTTCGACCTGGTGCCCTATCTGCGGCGGCAGGGCATCGTGCATGTGCTGGCCCACCCGCTCTTCGCCGTCAACGGCAAGCTCACGCCGGAGCACTTCGAGCGCGCGCTGCTGCTCTTCAACACGCTGGAGCAGAACGGCTCGCGCGACGCTTTCCAGAACAGCGTGCTGCGGCAGGTCGTGGGCAACCTGAACCAGGAGGTCATGGACCGCCTGGCCGACAAGCACGGCATAGCCCCCTTTGGCCCCGCGCCCTGGAAAAAAACGCTGGTGGCCGGCAGCGACGACCACTCCTCCCTGGGCATCGCCCGCATGCACACCCGCTTCGATGGTCCGGCCACGCTGGAAAACCTGCTGGCCGCCATCCCCGCAGGCCGGGGGCACGTCATGGGCGAACCGGCGAGCCCCTGGAACATGGCCCACAACTTGTGCGGCATCGCCTACCAGTTCTACAAAAGCCGCAAGAGCCGCCTGCCGGAAAGCCACATCTGCGTGCGCTTCGCCGAGGCCCTGCTGGACCCGGCCACCCCGCGCGGCAAAGGGATCAAGCCCATGCTGCGCGCCCTTTCCGACCGCACGCGCCTGGGCCTTTACGCCCTGGCGGCGGACAAATCCTCCACCAGCGCCATGCTCCTGGCCGAGGCCAGCCAGGTCATCCGCGCCGACGCACACATGATGGACGCCGTGCGCGGACGCGAGACCACGGCCACGCGGCACGCCCCGGAAGACACCTGGCGACGCTTCGTGTCGCGCGTTACCGACCGCATGCTGACGCGTTTCGCCGGGCGCATGCTGGAGGCCGTGCAGGGCGCGGATATCTTCGGCCTGTTCCACGAGGTGGCCTCGGCTGGCTCGCTCTACGCCATGCTCTCGCCCTTTCTGCTCTCGTGCGAGCTGTTCGCCAGCGAACGCGCCTTCGCGCGGCAGTGCCTGGGGGCCTTTGGGCTCGCGGCCCAGCCGCCCAAGGCCGGGGGCCTCAAAATCGCCCACTTCACCGATACCTTCGCCGAGGTCAACGGCGTGGCGCGCACCATCCAGCAGCAAATAGCCCTGGCCGCCAAGCACGGCAAAGACATGACCGTGGTCACCTGCGGCGAGGGCCTGGTGCACGACGACATCAAAAAGGGCGCGGCCCACTTCGCCCCCGTGGGTTCGTTCCACCTGCCGGAGTACCCGGAAATAACCCTGCACTACCCGCCGTTCTTGAAGCTTTTGGCCTGGTGCGCCCAGCAAGACTTCGACTGCATTCTGACCGCCACCCCCGGCCCCATGGGCCTGGCCGGGCTGGCCATCGCCCGCATCCTCAAAATTCCCGTGCACGGCACCTATCACACGGCCTTTCCGCAGTATGTGCGCATGTTCACCGAGGACCCGGCCATGGAAGACGCGGCCTGGCGCTACATGCGCTGGTTCTACGGACAGATGGACACCATCTACGCCCCCAGCCGCTCCACGGCCGACGACCTCTCCGAGCGCGGCATCGGGGCCGAGCGCATTGTCGTGCACCCGCGCGGGGTGGACGCAGAGCGCTTCCACCCGGACCAGCAGGGCCGGTTCTTCGAGGACCTGGGCCTGGAGCGGCAGTTCAAGCTGCTCTACGTGGGCCGCATCTCACGCGAGAAGAGCCTGGACGTGCTGGCCGAGGCCTTCCGCCAGGTCCACGCCCACCGGCCCGATGCCCGGCTGATCGTTGTGGGCGACGGCCCCTACCTGGAGGAGATGCGCAAGCAGACGGCGGACCTGCCCGTGGTCTACACCGGCTATCTTCAGGGCGAGGCCCTGACGAGCGCCTACGCCGGGGCGGACCTGTTCGTGTTCCCCTCGGCCACGGACACCTTCGGCAACGTGGTGCTGGAGGCCCAGGCCAGCGGCCTGCCCGTGGTGGTGACAAGCTCCGGCGGCCCGCGCGAGGCCATGCAGCCGGGCCGCACCGGCCTGGTGGTGGCCCCCCACGACGCCCACGCCCTGTCCATGAGCATTCTCGACCTGATGCTGGACCGTGAGCGGCTGCAACGCATGGCCGCGCTGGCGCGCAAGTTCGCGGCGCAAACCTCCTTCGACCAAGCCTTTCTCAGAACCTGGGACATTTACGCCAGCATCGTGCACGGGCACAACGACCCGGGCGGCCATGATGGCGGTCACGGCGGCTCGCCGGGCCAGGCCAAGGCCGCGTAGTCCTCAGCGCAGACACAGAAGAAGCCCCCGTGTCCGGAACACACCGGGCGCGGGGGCATTGAAACGGCAGGCTGCGAAGGAGACCTGGGAATGGTGGATGGACGCGGGGTTCAACGTGTCCTGGAACCGCCGGAATCATCAGGATGGCCCTTGCCTCCTGCGCCTGCCGGTCTGCGGCGGTTTTCCCGGTCCCCTATTTCGTCAGGCACTTGATGAAGGCCTGCTCCGGGGAGTAGGTGAGACAATTCGCGCCTTTGCTTTTGTCGACCGAAAGGACGCCAAGACCCGGCAGCTCCACCTTGTCGCCATTTTCCAACGCTCTTGCAGGAACGGAGAACACGACGTCCACGATCTTGAGCGCAAGGTCGTCATCCTTGACCACGTCCGGCAAGGCATCCTTAAGCGCGTTCAGATAGGTCTTTTTGGCGATCATACGGGTTCCTCCTTATGCAAAGATTTTGGATGGCTGCTCTCCACGAGGGCGATACGCGTTCTGAAACGATCCGTAGGCTGGTCCTCCACCATGAGAGTGTGCTACGAATCATGGCATCTGCTGTCAAGAAAAACCTCATACAATCTTCTCTGCATCAGAAAAGCGTTCAAAAAGCCGCACAGACGCTCCGGCAACGTCTCCGCAGCTCCGGGCGCACGGAAGCCGGGCGACAAGCACCCTGCGGCCGTTACGCCGCCCGGGGTGAAGCCAAGCGGGCAGCCACATGCCGGGCGCGGAACCGCCGGGCAGGCTCCTGCCCCATGAACCGGGCCAGGGTGCGCTCGTCCGTCAGGGCCAAGTCTACGCAAATGAGCCCGTCCAGGCAGTCGCCGAAGTCCGGATCCAGGTTGAAAGCGGCGATGCGCCCGCCGAGCTTGAGGTATTGGCGCAGCAGCACCGGCACGCCCCGGCCCTGTTCCAGCTCGGCCACCAGGCCGTTCAGGTCGCCGGGGTCGCGGAACACGCTCTCCGGCACGCAGAGGTCCAGGCGCTGGAGCTGGCGCTCGCGGTGCGGGTGCAGGGGCTTCACCAGCCGCGCCAGGCCGGGGTCGAAGCTGTGGCGGCGCAGGAACTGCACCATGAGCTCGCGCGCCAGCACGCTGTAGTCGCCGGAAATGCTGACGCAGCCGAAGAGCATGCGGTAGCGCGGATTGCGCGAAACGTACTCCGCCAAGCCTTTCCACATGAGCAGCAGCGGCTGGTACGACTTCTGGTAGCGCGGGCGCACGAACGAGCGGCCCAACTCCAGCGCCGGGCCCAGCCGGTCCCAGAAGACGTCCTTGATGCGGAACTGGCTGGCCGTGTACAGGCCCGCCGAGCCAAAGGCGGGCAGAATCTCGTCCGTGCCGGCGAAGCGGTACGCCCCGGCCAGTTCGTTGTCCTGCGCGTTCCACAAAATCAGGTGCCTGTAGCGCGCGTCGAACTCGTCCGTGTCCAGGGACATCCCGGTGCCCTCGCCCACGCGGCGGAAGGTGCTCTCGCGCAGGCGCGCCACCTCGTGCAGAATGGCCGGAATCTCCGCCGCCCTGGCCTCAAAAACCATGTAGGGCGCGCTGGTCACCAGAATCCGCTCCGGCGGCAGGGATGCGATCTCGCGCAGGCGCAGTTCCTGGGGCCGGGGTGCGGCCAGGGCCAGCTCCTTGCGCCGGGCCTTGCGCCCAGCCACGCGGGGCGGCTGCGCCAGGCCCCGGTTGCGGAGCATGTGGCAGCGGAAGCGCATGTAGGCCGAGGCCTCCTCGTCCGAGGCGAAGGCCGCGAGCTTTTCCGGCTCGATGGGCGCGCCCATGGACAGACGCAGGCAGTGGCCGCACTGGCCAAGGTTCTCTCGTGGGAGCAGCAGGGTGCGCAGGCGCGGATGCACGAACCCGGCGGCCTGGAACAGCGCGCCATTGCGGCCTTGAAAAAACACCGGAAGCACCGGCGCACCCGCCTTGCGCACCAGGGCGGCCACCCCGCGCTGCCAGGGCGGATCGGCCACCATGCGCTTTTTCAAGGCCAGGCTGGAAACCTCCCCGGCCGGAAAGGCCACGATGACGCCGCCCTTCTTGAGCCAGGCAAACGCCGCGCGCAGGCCCGCCATGTTGCGGGTCTTGGCCCCGCTGCCGCCAAAGGCGTCTATCTCGATGAGCAGGGGCCGCATCTCCGGGATGGCGGACAGCAGGTGGTTGGCCAAAATCTTCACATCGGGCCGGATGGCCAGCAGCAACCGGGCCAGCACCAGGCCCTCCACCACGCCGAAGGGGTGGTTGGAAACCACCACCAGCGGCCCTTGCTTGGGCACGTTGCCCAGGTCGGCCTCGGGGATGTCGGACCCCACGCGCAGCTCGTGCAGGGCGCGGCCCAGGAACTCCGTGGTGCGGGCCAGGGCGTCCCGCCCGGCCTCGGCCTCGTTTGCGGGGGCGGTTTCAGGTGCGGGCGCGGTGTGGGCGCGGGCATACATGGTGTTCAGGGTTTCCAAGCGCAGCATTTTGGTCAGCGGCCTGCGCAGCGCGGAGAGCAGGACGTTCTGGAAGGCGGAGCCGCTGACGGGAGTGAATTGGAAAGGCTGGTCGAGGCGGGGCCTGGGTTCGGACATTGATGTCTCCCTGGCTGGCGGGTTGGCGGACCCCGAAGCGGTTGTCCGCCGTGGGGCCAACCTATGCGGCTTCCAGGGCGCGGTGGTGTCCGCAGTGTGACGCTGGTGTGAAGAATGCGCGGGCCAGAGCTTCCCCGCCGCGGCTTAATTCCCTTGACCTCCTCGCCGCGCCTTTTTAGAAGAAGTGGTTTTGGACTGCTCACCGCCCAACCACAAGGAGAACTCCATGGCCGTTCATGTGGCCCAGCACCCCTTGGTCAAGCACAAGCTCGGCCTTTTGCGCAAACACGACATCACCACCAGCCTGTTCCGCGACGTGACCAAAGAGCTGGCGCGGCTGCTCACCTACGAGGCCACCAAAGACCTCGAAACCGAGAAGAAGACCATCAAAGGCTGGGCCGGCGAGGTCGAGATCGAACGCATCAAGGGCAAAAAGATCACCGTGGTGCCCATTTTGCGCGCCGGTCTCGGCATGATGGACGGCGTGCTGGACATGGTGCCCGGCGCCAAGGTCAGCGTGGTGGGTTTTTACCGCAACGAGGAAACCCTCAAACCAGTGAAGTATTACGTAAAGCTCGCCTCAGACATCAAGGCACGCATGGCCATCATCCTGGACCCCATGCTGGCCACGGGCGGCACGCTCGACGCCACCATCGAGCTTTTGAAGAACGCGGGCTGCACCCAGATCCGCGGCCTGTTCCTGGTTGCCGCGCCGGAAGGCATCAAGCGCATCACCGACAAATACCCGGACGTGGACATTTACTGCGCCTCGGTGGACCAGCGCCTGAACGAAAAGGGCTATATTCTGCCTGGCCTGGGCGACGCGGGCGACAAGATCTTCGGCACCAAGTAGCAGGAGCGGGGAGGCGGCGACGCCCCCTTCGCATGTCTGCGCGGCAGGCGTTGCGCTGCCGCCGCGCGCACGGTCGACGGAACCTGACGCGAGGTTCGAGAACCATTAGACAGGGAGAAGACGATGGCCAGAAAGACGATCCAGGTCGAAGAGAAGGTACCGTTCCTACAGGGCATTCCCCTCAGCTTCCAGCACCTTTTCGCCATGTTCGGAGCTTCCGTGCTGGTGCCCACCCTGTTCAAGATCGACCCGGCCATCGTGCTTTTGATGAACGGCGTGGGCACGCTCATCTACCTGGTGCTGTGCAAGGGCAAGGCTCCGGCCTTCTTGGGCTCCAGCTTCGCCTTCCTTTCCCCGGTGTTCGTGGTGCTGGGCGCGGACAAGGCCTTCTGGGGCGCCAACTACTCTTACGCCCTGGGCGGCTTCATCGCCTCCGGCCTCATTTTCGTCGCCGTGGCGCTCATCATCTGGCGCTTCGGGTCCGACTGGATCAGCTTCGTGCTGCCCCCGGCCACCATGGGCCCCATCGTGGCCCTCATCGGCCTGGAACTGGCCAGCGTGGCCACCGGCATGGCGGGCATCATGCCCGACGCCAAGACCGGCGCCTACGACATGAACGCCATCATCATCTCCATCGTGACGCTTCTGACCATCGCCTTCGGGTCCGTGCTGTTCCGGGGCTTCATGGCCATCATTCCGGTGCTCATCGGCATTCTGGCGGGCTACGCCACCGCTCTGGGCCTGGGCGTGGTGCAGTTCGGCGCCGTGGCCAGCGCGCCCATTCTGGCCCTACCCACCATCTACACCCCCATCTTCGACATCAACGCCATCATCATCATCATCCCGGCGGCCCTGGTGGTCATCAGCGAGCACATCGGCCACCTGGTGGTCACCGGCAACATCGTGCAGCGCGACCTGACCAAGGATCCCGGCCTGCACCGTTCGCTCATGGGCGACGGCGTGTCCACCGTGCTCTCCGGCTTCTGCGGCTCCGTGCCCACCACCACCTACGGTGAGAACATCGGCGTCATGGCCATCACCCGCGTGTATTCCGTGTGGGTCATCGGCGGTGCGGCGGTCATCTCCATCGCCCTGGCCTTTGTGGGCAAGCTCTCGGCCTTCATCCAGTCCATTCCCGCGCCGGTCATGGGCGGCGTGTGCATTCTGCTCTTCGGCGTCATCGCCGCCTCGGGCATCCGCATGCTGGTGGAGGCCAAGGTGGACTACTCCAAGCCCATCAATCTCTCCCTCACCGCCATCGTGCTCATCGTGGGCATCAGCGGCGCGGCCATCAAAATCGGCACCGTGCAGCTCAAGGGCATGGCCCTGGCCACCGTGGTCGGCATGGTTCTGTCGCTGGTGTTCCGCCTGCTGGAACGCGGCGGGCTGACGGCGGAAAAGACCGACCTCTAGCCGGGCCGCTTTCCGGCGCTCAATGCGCGCAAAAAAGCCCCCGCGAGTCCGTAGAGGATCCGCGGGGGCTTTCGTCTCGGTTGGGAAAACGCCGCTACATGGCCCCGGCGTCGATCTTCTCCACCTGGTCCTGTATGGCCTTGGCCAGCGGACCTTCCAGCCCCATGATGTCGACGTTCAGGAAGCCGCGCACGATGGTGCTGGTGGCCTCGGCCTCGTCCATGCCGCGGGCCATGAGGTACTCGATCTCGTCCTGGGCGATTTTGCCCACAGCGGCCTCATGCGACAGCTCGACGCCCTCCACCGTGGCGTCCAGCTCGGGCACGGCCAGCATCTGCCCGCCGCCAAGAATGAGGCCCTTGCACTCCAGGTGGCCCCGGCAGGGCACCGCATTACCCGCGATGTGTCCGCGCGCGATGTTCACGCCGCCGGTGGTGATGGTGCGGGAGATGATCTCACAGCGGGTGTCGGGCGCGTTCATGATGACGCGGTTGCCGGAGTCCACGTGCGAGCCCTCGGGCGTTACGATGACGGAGTTGAACCGGGCGATGCTTCCGCGGCCGTTCAGGTGGATGGCCGGGTACATTTGCAGGGTGCCCACGGGGTTCAGCAGCACGTAGTTGCTCAAGAACACGCCGCCCTCCTCCACCACGCCCACGGAACGCGGGCGCACCGTGGCGTTCTCGCCCCAGTTGTGGATCATGGTGAAGGTGAGCTTGCCGCCCTTTTTCACGTAATATTCCGTGATGCCCAGGTGCGCGGCGCTGGTGGTGCTGTGGGCCGTGGAGCAGCCGGTCATGATGTGCAGTTCGCTGTTCTCTTCCACGATGACGATGTTGTGCACGTTCTGCCCGGCTTTGTCGGCCTTGAGGAACAGGCACGACTGCACGGGCTTCTTGATCTTCGCGCCGGGCTTGGTGCGGATGAAGTAGCCGCCGTGGACGTTCTCGGCCACGTTGCGCGTGAACTCGTCCTTGTCGCGCGGGACGAGCTTCCAGGCGTACTCCGGCAGGCCGTCGTAGCGCTTCATGGCCACCTTGATGTCCAAAAGCTCCAGGCCGGGGTCGCGGCTCTCGCAGTGCACGGTGGACTGGTCCATGTGCATGAACACGGCGCTGCCGTCGCAGGCGTCCAGGTCCACGCCCGCGTAGAGGATGCGGTTCTTGTCGCTGGCGTCCAGCGTGCGCAGGTCGGCTATCTCGGTGTGCTCGATGCCCTTGAAGGTGTAGTCGGAAAGCTTCACGTCTGTCTTGGCTGTCATGGCGTCTCCCCTGCCCTAGAGCACTATCTGCCCGGGGACGGGCTCGTTCAGGCACTTGATGCATTCCTGGTAGCCATAGCTGCGGATGTGCTCCAGAATGTCGCGCGGGCGCGCCTCGCAGCACAGGCGGCCCTGGTAGAGCACCTGGCCGCGGTCGGCGTTGATGTAGTCCAAAATGTAGCCGGTGTGGGTGATGATGAGCCCGCTTGTGCGCAGCTTGCACTTGAGCGGCTTGGCGCAGGTGCCGGGAGGCATGTCCACCTCGCCGTCCAGCAGGCGGCGCACCACCTTGCCGATGAGCTGCATGTTCTCCAGGTCCACGCCGGATTCCGGCTCGTCGAACAGCACGAAGCTGGGCTTCTGGGCCATAAGCTGCAACAGTTCCGAGCGCTTGATCTCGCCACCGGAGAAGCCGGCGTTGATGTCGCGCTCCAGGAAGTCCACAAAGTTCACGCGGCCGGCCAGGGCCACGGGGTCGACCTCGCGGCCGCGCGCGCACATCTTCACCAAATGTCTGGTCTTCAGGCCATGGATGGTGGGCGGGCGCTGGAAGCTCATGCCGATGCCCAGGCGGGCGCGCTCGTACATGGGCATGTGGGTGATGTCCTGGCCGCGGAAAACAATGCGGCCACCGGTGACGGTGTAGCCGGAAAAGCCCATGAGGGTCATGAGCAGCGATGTTTTGCCGGAACCGTTGGGTCCGAAGAGGATGAAGGTCTCGCCCTCGCTGATGTGCAGGTTGATGCCGCGCAGCACTTCCTTGTCGCCGATGCTGACGCGCAAATCCTCGATATTGAGCATGGACGCCTCGCTTTGCCCGGGCCTGGGTTTCGGCCCCGGTCATGCGGGGCCCGGCGGGCTTGGGTGCCGTTTCCTACCGATTTTGGCGGCTGAAGTCCAGCCGGACCAAAGCCCGCCAGCGGCGATGGCGCGCGGGCGCTTTGCCGCCGGGCCCAATTGGTGTAGCATGGGCGGCAAGCGAGGCACACCATGAAGAAGAAGCTCAACTCACTGGACGCGCTCCAGGAACTGAAACTGACCACCGCCAAGCCCAGCCTGCTGGAGCAGGCCAAGGCCGCGCTGCGCCAGGGCAAAAAGGGCACCCTCGCGCCCACCAGTCCCCAGGTTAAGAAGCAGGCCCCGGCGCAGGCGCCAGAGAGCGACGCGGCGGAAGACGCGCTCTTTTTCCGGGCCATGCAGGGCGTGGACCAAATCGGCGGTGCGGGCCGCCAGATACAGCCGCCGCCGCCGCCCGTGGCCGAGCAGGAGGACGAGGGCGACCCCGAGGCCAAGCTTATGCGCCAGGCCATGCAGGGCGCGGTGGACTTCGAGCTGGAGCTTTCCGAAGAGTACATGCACGGGTTCGTGCGCGGGCTGGATTCCAAGATCTTCCAGCAGCTCAAGGCGGGCCGCCTGAGCGCGGAGGGGCACCTGGACCTGCACGGCCAGAACGCGGACCAGGCGCTGGACGCGCTGCTGTTCTTCATGCGCGAGAGCTATCTGGCCGGCCGGCGCATGGTGCTGGTTATTCCTGGCCGGGGCAAGAACTCGCCGCGCGGGCTTGGCATTTTACGCCAGGAGCTGCAAACGTGGCTCACGCGGGAGCCGCTCCGGCGCATCGTGCTGGCGTTTTGCACGGCCCAGCCCAGAGACGGCGGCACCGGAGCGCTCTATGTGCTGTTGCGCAAGATGAAGAAGAATCAGGGCAAGGTGGCCTGGGACAAGCAGATGAACTGGGAAGACCTGGACCGCTAGGCTTGCCAGCAGCCCGTCCCCCGTGTATACACGCCCTCTCAAACGGCACCACGCCCGCCCTCATCAAGCGCGGAGAGGTAGCGAAGTGGCCGTACCGCGCCCGACTCGAAATCGGGTTACGGACTAATAATCCGTACGTGGGTTCGAATCCCACCGGACGCCTGCCGCTCTCTCCGCCACAACCCACTGTTACAAATCACGTATTCCAAAGCTCTGGTTGGTTGAACTGGCCCTGGTGGTCTGGTCCTCTGCCGTGCTGTATTCCTACCCGATTTCGCCCCTGAAGACCAGTCCTTGGCACATCCTGGCGCAACTACACAGGCAAGCTGAGACGGCACTTAACTAGTTAAGTCTGTCCTTCACCTGCTATTGGGCGTAGCACAAGTCTGCCTGATTTCTTTGGTCCGGCTTGCGTTGGTTATCCCGTCGCCAAGCCCTCTTCGTCCCCCCAATCCTGCGTGGTGTAGACGGGAAAGAACCTCTGGAGCTTACCAGAGGCCCCATGCGGCAACGGCTTCCACCTCTCCCTCCATGACCTCCAGGAATACCGTGACACGCTTCTTGTGCCTAGGAGGTATTGGCGAGAGCTTTAGCAAACAGGGCCCCTTAGCCCTAAAGCCAGGTGCGTAGGATAACGCCGCTGTATGCATGCACCAGTTCTGAATTTCCGGAATAAATTTCTGAGGTGGACACGATGAGATGAATCTAGGCGCGATTCCCCCCGTGGGGTGGCCTCAGTTGAAGGATACCAGCGCGAGATTTGAAGCTGAGGCATACTTGCGCTGGTCTCTTGCCAAGCTCCGACGAAGTGACGTTGTTTGAGGTTCAGAAGCTCTTAGGTCACAAGACATTAGAAGCACTGAGAGGTTCGCGGACATGACAGGAAAAGCCATGATGAGGGGGGGGCGAGTCTTGGGCTTAATCTTTGGGTAACACTTGGTAGCGAGGAATCCCGGTGCAACAAAGCGAAGCCATACGACCGTCGGGTTATGAGCCCGGCCCTGAGAATCGGCTACGCAGGAATTCCGCACACTTACGAAAACAAGTGTCAGGTGCGTCCCTGAAAAAAGTTATACATCACGTGCAGGTCTTTTGTCAAAAACTGACACACAAAACTGACACGAATAAAAGGCGTAAAGGGAGGCAGTCGTTACTTTTCGTAGTATTTCTTGACTAGAGAAAGCAAAAAACAAGGAGTGAGAATTACACCAAGCGACACTTCTGTGATGGCAACCATCTTAGTGAATGCTGATGATGGGACGATGTCTCCATATCCCAGTGTGGCGAAAGTGATTACAGAAAAATACATAGAATCCAGAGCACTTAGCCCGGACACCACCTTGTTGCCGCATGAAAAGTATGAAAAATTTGAGCAGTATATTGCTGGGTAGAAGATGATAGTGAAAAATAACATATAGCATAAGAAAAGTGCAGGGCTCAAAAAAGACTGTGTAATATATGAAAGAATCTTTTCACGGCTGTTACTTGCTAGTATTAAAGTCGAGGCGTGGAACATTTTCGCGTATAGCTTTCTGTCTGTCTTAAAATTAAAATTTTCAGTCATATACTTAAACGTTTCTGACACAGTATCCTTATGTCTGTCCGAATATTCTGTGTCTTCAGACTTCAGTCGTTTAACTACATCTATTGTTGTTTCGCATAATGTCCTGTATTTAGAATTCCCGATGTTTGAAAAAAAATTAAGCGCTATTTGCCTATGGTCAAAGTCTGACTTAGTTATTGATGTTCTGTATAAGTCGAAATATTGGAAAATACAATAGTAGACGTACAACCGAGAAATTTCAGCATCACAAAACTGTAGTGACCCAGAATGCATCCATGACAAGTGCACTTCGTGAGCATGTATATTAAAAAAAGAAAGCCGAGAACAGTTAACATCGGTTAAACTTACATCTGAAACTTCAGCAGATGGACCAATCACTAACTCTCCAAACACAATTACGCTATCCAGCTGAACAGAACGCAAGTCATGCCCATAGATTTGAAGGTTGCCATTGACGACTGTACTTTTAATTTCAACATTTTCTGCGTTGGATATCCTAACATCCCCACTCAATATTATTAAGTCTTTATAGTATACATCAGGAGATGTATCCCTGTCTTCCATAAGCATCAGTTCATTCTTACCAACAGTTACAAATCCAAATAACCCATTGTTAGATAGAACTGCATTTTCAAAGTCGTTTCTATTTTCGATTCCATACTTCTTAAACTTGTGTGACAGAGGTACAACTTCAGGAGAATTTTCTTTCGCTTTCATTCGCGACAATGCGCTATCGTAAAAAACACCTGATGTATTTATACTATCAATATTTGCGCGCATTACATCTCCGAACTTGTTGTTGCTACTCGTTACGTCAAGAAGTATACGACATCATGGTTCCATATCGCAACGAAATTGAGCGACATGCATTGTCAATGATTTTGCAATTGCGCGCGCTAAAGACACAGGGACAGCATTCCCAATGAGTCTCCCTAGCACATTAAACTTTACCTTTTCATTTGGTTTCACAAACTTATAATCAGCTGGGAACGTTTGTATCAATGCAGCCTCGCGTAACGAAATTGCTCTATCCTGTGTAGGATGTCCAAAACGACCGTTCCCAAACCCAAAGCATTGCGTTGTCATTGTTGGTGCTGGGGCATCCCATTCCATCCGCCCATACACACTTGGATATGTTTTCCCAGTATTTCTCTCATGGCAATTGGCTATCAATTCGTTTGGCCAGTCCCGCCAAGTTCCGCCTGGCCGGGAGGCTCGAATACGTTTCAGGTTCAGTTCGCTTAGCTTGCTTGCTGTGTGGACGATATCTTTAGCGTAAGTCTCCCCAGCTGCTAAAGCGGGAAGCTGCCCAATGACGTCTCGAACTGTCGAACCCTTCGATGCGAAGAGGCCAGGCGGAATCATTTGTATTGGGCCCAACCTTGACGCCAGCAGCACAAGGCGTTTTCGAGATTGCGGTATCCCATACTCTGCACAGTCAATAACACCATGCCAAATATGGTAGTCGCTTAGTGATGACAAAAACTCACCGTAGACATGGTGCTGGATTAGTTGAGGCACATTTTCCATCGTGACCAGTTCTGGACGGACGCCCGACACTATCCTACCAAAATCACTGAGCAAGTTCCACTTATGGTCATTTCTTTCAGAGCGCCCCTTTCGACTATAAGTAGAAAACGGCTGGCATGGAGCACAACCAGCAACAAGCTTAAGGTGATTGCCGCTGAAAAGGGCATGAATTTCTTTAGAAGTAACGGCTTTTACATCTTTGTGCAGAAAAGTTGCTTGGTTATTCGCTTCATATGGGTACTGGCAATAGATGTCTGAGTCTATGCCATGACTCACATGGATTCCGCCAGAAATCAAACCATGCGTTAAACCGCCTACCCCACAAAATATGTCAATCGCAGAGATTTTCCGCATCGAAGCGTAAACGTCGATGTTGTGTCGAATCTCATTTTTTACAGTCACGCCGTGTTCCTAGGAAGCCAACGCTGGCTGTTGTCTTTGTTGCAAGTAGCTGTCAGCGGCCATAAATGCTTCAAAACTTCTCAGAAACTCGCGCAAATATTTCGCCGTAACATCTGTTAGTTCTGTAAGAGATGCAACAGTTGCATCCATGCCGCATTCTTCAAAAGTAATTAGGCCATGTGCCAAATCGTTACGACATGTGACAATCGTCTTTAACGCTCCCATATCATTTCGGAACGGACGCTTAACACTTTGCCGTGTTTCTGTATTAAACTGGAGTGGGCAACCCAAACGGCCACTAAAGAAAGCATATATCCTCTCGTCATCCCAATTCCCCCCTCCCCCCTTATTTATATTTAAACTTTCTATGTTTTCGTTACTAATGGCCTTTGTGAGCATTACAAGAGAATACTGAAGGCGATTTTCATAATTCATTTCTTCGTGTGTTTTCGCAGTAAGCCTTACCCATTCTTTCTTTATGGTATCTGACAGTTCAGCTGGAATGCATTTCCTGTCTCTTATTACTTTGCTAAGATTCTCAAGGCAAAAAGTAACCGAAGACTCTACCAAACTGTAAAGTTGCAGGTACACACTAGAGCATAAGATTCTGTACTGCTGAGCCGTGAGCACCCCGCCGTTACCAATTCTTGCAGAACCGCTTTGAATTTGTATCTCTATGTGCTGCAAGAGTTCTAAGTATGCTTTCACCTCAGCTAGGCGACCTTCGAAGGACTTTAAATACTCACTCATGCGCTTCTCCGAGTAAGCGTTTTTTAATATACTCCATCCTTGATGTAAGCCTACCAATAGCGTTTGCTCCGTCTGAACCTATGATTTTCTTAAAAGATTCACTTTCAATCCATGTAGCGATATCAACATGATTTGGCTGTATGTCGGGATTCTCTTTTAGTGCGAGATAACAGCCAATGGCGATACTCTCAAACCTAGCGCGAGGCGTGACGTTGCCCGAAACGGCCCTCTTAAAACCGTACGGGAAAAACTGGCGGATAAAATCCATAGTGCTGACAAAACGCTCTCGATAGGCCTCAACTAATGTGGTATCACTCGAAAACTTTTCATTCATTTTCTTTGAGTAATCGAACAGAAAGCGTGAGACTTCATCATTATACCCCACCAGTCCATCACCGTAAGCGAAGAACCGTGTGACGAGTTCTTCTCTTTCGCGCTCCTTAACTTTCTTTTCTGGAACCGGAGCCAGTTCAATGAATGTCGCATTTTTGGCAAGGGATATGACCAAGTCCAAGAATGGCCCACTTAGAGAACCGCGTCTAATCTCGGCTTTATTAGCTGTCTTGCTGCTTGTATTAATTCTGTCAAAAAGGTCGAGCCTAGCCTCTTCGTCTGCATGTTCGTTTAACACAATACCTCGAATCGAACGATTTCCAAGTTTCAAGCGCCGGTGTTCCTGAAAATCGTTGTAACCAAAGCCGGAAACGTGTGTCAGCTTTTCCAATTCAGCTAATCTCATTTTTCCATTCAAGAAATGCTGGATTGTCCGTAATCTTTGTGACCCATCAACGACTTCAAGCTTTCCGTTATCCTTATTTTCCCAGAAAAAAAGAAAAGGTATTGGCAACCCCATGAGAATTGATTCAATAAATCTTGACTGGCGGTTAATATCCCAAGTGAATTCGCGTTGATATTCTGGGATGGTTATGCTGCCTGTGTTCATTTTCTGGGCGAGCATTTCAATTGAGTACTCAGTCATATAATAGTCTATGCGCTCTTTTTGAGCAAAAATTTGCGCCTCAGCTATTTCGCGCATTTCGTCTGTGATGGTAGGCACTTTTTTGGGCATGGCGAGACTCCTATTGCTGACACATCTCAATTGTAAGTTGACTCGGGTTAGCGTGGCAGCGCGAAAAACACTTCCCTTCGCATCGCAAGGCGGCAGGCGAGCCTGGCGATGTCGCGGCCCTTGCCTTGTCTCAAACTAGCTCATCTCACACACGATTGCAAGGGGAGCCGTTGGCGTAATTTACTGATTTTACAGACGTTATGCCTCAGAGCGTTAATGCTCAAGCATTTCGCATAACTCAGATGGGCGGCGTCAAACGCGATTCGCCATTACTCTCAAAAGGTGTACCTTCAGAGTCACAATTTGCCCGCCTTTGGATGCCCATTCCACCGTGTACCACATCCTCACAAACGACCATGTTGACACGCTATCTCGTATGGTCTAGAGCCATGTTTACACGAGGCGAGACACCGCTAGCACCATAGAGAGGGGGCAACATGGCAGACGTGGGATACATCCGAGTTAGCAGCATGGACCAGAACACGGGCAGACAGCTTGTGGCCGTGGACCTTGGCAAGGTGTTTGAGGACAAAGCCAGCGCTGCGGACACCAAACGGCCTCAGCTTACGGCCTGCCTTGAGTACGTCCGCGAGGGCGACACCGTACACGTCCATTCCATCGATAGACTTGCTCGCAACCTTCAAGACCTCTTGCGGCTTCTGGACCTGTTCTCTGGCAAAGGCGTGGCAGTCCAGTTCCACAAGGAACGCCTGACCTTCACCCCAGGCAAGAACGACCCCTTCCAGAGTCTTCAGCTACAAATCATCGGCGCAGTCGCACAGTTTGAACGGGCACTCATCAAGGAACGGCAGCGCGAGGGCATTGCCAAGGCCAAGGCCAAGGGCAAGCACCTGGGCAGGGAGAGGAAGCTCGCGCCTGAAGTTGAGCAGGCCATGCGGCAGCGGGCAGAAGCAGGCGAGGAAAAAAAGGCCCTTGCCCTTGAATTTGGAGTGAGCAGGCAGACCTTGTATCGAGTCCTGTGCAGGGAGCCGAAGAGCCAGCCAGGGCAACCCTAGCCCTTGCCCCAGAACACGCCCCGAGGCCGCCAGAAGGCTTACTGCTGCCCGAGAGAGGGAACAGCCCATGCGGGGGAATAGAAGTTCATCAAGAAGGGGGAAAACCCCGATGAAAGGTCCTGGCCGACGCCAAGCGGAAGCGCACGCCTGAGGAACGAAAGCTTTGCAGAAAGCCAAGGAAGCGACCAAGGCGGAGAGGCTTACAGAACGGGAAGGGACGAACCGGATGTACCAGTTCCCGTCCTTTGTCTGCGGTACTCTGTTTTTTTCGCATGGCTATACCCACATCGGCTCTCCCGGCACCTCCACACTCTTAATCCGGAGGTTCAAGGTTCGACTCCTTGGTTGGCCGCCAATAATAACCTATAAATATATTGGTTTCGGCCACCTTCTTTCGCGCTTTTCACTCCCACTCCTGCAAGTGTGGCAGCTAGTGTGGCAGTTTGGAGGGCGACCCTTAAGAGAACGTACTCTCGCTCTCTCCGTCCTAACCAAAGGTTCATGCTCATATAGGTATACTTCTGGTTTAACTGCAGGTTGAACTTCAGGTTAACCCTCTCAACATAGCTCCATAATACTATAGTATGGAGCAGGAGGCTTACATCCTATGAATACCACCCCAGAGAATGACAAGGCCCAAGAGCGCGCCCTGACCGTCCTGACCCAGCGCCGATGTCCTTAGAAGAGGACACCACCGAGGAAGCCGCCAGGACGTGCCAGGACAAGCTTCTCCAGGCCGGGTGAGGGGTAAGGACATAAACATATTCTCGCCTGAGAGATACCTCCTGGGCCATTCTATAGAGTTACGGCCAAGGAAATCTACAAATGGTTACTAATAACCAGAGGCGCGGCATATGGGATGGGTGTCGCGTGCTCGCTGTTGGTAGTATTCGACAACAGTTGCATGGTTATAAATCGGCTATGGAATTGCTTTGCAATCGTGCATGGACCGACAAAACAACCTCAGATATCAATCGCACTTATAACCATAAGGAGAGATAACTGAAAGGAGACAATTTACGTATGGACGATACAAGATTAGAAGCTTCCCACCCCGCAGCATTCGCCTTCCAAGGGCATAACGTCAGAGTTATCATGCGCGAAGGGATGCCCTGGTTTGTAGCCGCCGATGTGTGCAAGGCTGTTGGCATTCACATACGCGACAGAAATGGCCGTCTTGAAGTGAACATGAGCAACGTCAAGCGCCTTATGTCGTACGACGAGTTTACCCCATATCCGATAGGGGGTAAGGGCCTTGGCATCGTGAACATCATTTCTGAGTCTGGACTCTATAAGCTTCTCATGCGCTCAGACAAAACCGCAGCTCGTCCCTTCCAAGACTGGGTTACTCGTGAAGTGCTGCCTGCTATCCGAAAGGACGGCATGTATTTGATGGGAGAGGAAAAAGTCCGGACTGGGGAAATGGCCGAGGAAGAGCTGGTCCTCAAGGCCATGACCCTGCTCCAACGGAAAACAGAACGCCTTGCCTTTGAACGTGACCACTACCAAGGCATCATCCAGGATAACCTTTTTGAACTCACCCTGGACGCCTGGAAAGCCCTTAACGGCTACTACCTCAGCAGGTCCGAAACTCAGCGCCTTGCAGCACGGCTCTCGAAGAAACTTAAGCAGCGCGGCCTGAAGGCTAACTATGAATCCAGAGGGCTTGAGCTTTCGAACGGCAAGGTCATTTCAACTGAAGTAAAAGTGTACCCGAAGGCTCTCATTGATGAGACGGCTTTGGAGCTGGGCATTCAGGTGAATATGAAGTTTGACCTTGTCCCGTTAGGTTATGCCCCCGCCAAACGCGCTGTGCAACGCCTACAGTAGACACGCCCCCCCCTCTTTCCCAAGCAGAGCGTGAGACGGCCTGGGAGTTCACTCGTTAATGATACGGCTTGGGGCTATCTGGACACCGACAGACGGCCCCAGCCGTTTCTACGCTTGCCTTATCCACCTACCACCTTTCAGCTGGGCAATGTCTACGACCCCGCTGAAGTCGAGCTTGCTCACCACCTCGTCATACAAGACCTTCACCGGGTACTTGCCCTCATAGCCTCCCGTGACATCGGCGTATGCGCCCTTCTCGTGGCCGACTAGCTCCTGGCACATGCGGCGAACTACTCCGAGCATCTTGCACCGCGTCACGAGGGAGTGCCGGAATGAATGGAAGACTTTGCCGCTCACCTCGCCCCTACCACCTCCTACGCCGCACTGCCTGCGGTAGCGGGTAAACCACTGCCCTGCCGCCCCGCCACGTTTCCCGGCTGACTCTCGGACCTCCAGAGTTGGGAACAGACGGGTATGGCGCTTGCAGCGCAAGGCTTCAACACGGTCCAGCAGCCCCAGCCGAATCAGGTCTTGATGCACAGGCACCTGACGATTCCCGGCGCTGGTCTTTGTCTTCTTGTCAGCCAAGTCATTAATATCCAGATACCAGACCCCGGAGGCCTCATCCTGGCGTATGTCCGAAAGGTGAAGCTGGCATAGTTCTTCAAGCCTTGCCCCGGTGTGCAGGCCGAGCAGGGGCAACCAAAACTGCCAAGAACTGCGGAACTCCTCCGGCTTGAAGTTCTCCGGCGTGAAAAGGGCGCGAAGCTCATCATCCGTGAAGGCTTCCCTTTCCGGGGTGAAGCTCCTCCGCTGCACCTCAAGCACCTTATTTAGCGTGGCAGCCTTCGGTACTAAGCCTTCATCCTCAAGCCAGTTGATGAAGCTCCGAATATTGGTAAAGGCGTTGCCCAGGCTGGTAGCGCCCAGCTTGTCCGCCTCCGAGATGGTCATATTCAAGAGCTTCGCCAGAGGCTTCTTCTTCCACCTCGGGTCAATGGTGCGGCGCTTCGGCAGGTGGTGCATGATGCGGTGGTAGGTCCGCATGTGGTCGCGGCTGAGGTCCACGGCTTGAATGTCACCCACCATCGCCACAAAATCATGCAGGTCGGGGATGATGTCCTTCTTGCTGGACACTCGCCACTTCGCCGCCTTGTCCGCAATGTATTTCTCCACGGCCTCGGACAGTTTGGCCCCTGGTGCGGGCTGGGGATGAAGTTCAACAGGGCTTGCGACACAGGATTTCGTAGGCTGGCTCAGAGGATGCCCCCTAAGAGCCGTTTGGACCTTGGGCAGCATCAAGGGGAGGTATCCCGCCTGCGGAGCCTCTTGCCCCCTCCACGCGGCAGACACCTTGTTCATTTCGCCTTCCAGGTAGGCTTGAAGCTGTTCTGGTGGAGTCATGGTCGCCACAGGTCCAGCTGCATCAAGATAGCTCAGGAATCCCTGGACCACTGCCGCGACATGGACAACCCGAAGCTTGGCCTCCCGCAGGTAAACAGTACTCAGGGACTTCTTTACCTCGACTTTGCCGAGCACTGGCCGCAACCTTTCAGGCACTGCCATGCGGAAGTAGAACGCGACACCTTGCTTGCGGAGATGAGACGGAGCGGAGAAACGCATGGGCAACCTCTTGCGATTTGTACCCAGCGCTTTGGACCTACCCGAAGGGCAGGCTGACGCAAACTCGTAACATACTGTTGAGATTGAAGAAGTCTGAGTGGCAGTTTTGCTGGCCGGATGCCCAGTAGGACACCCCTCCACTACACCCGGAACCAAGCGAAGCGGACTTGCCAGCGCGCCTCGCCCGGTGTATATCCCCCCTCTCGAAACGGCATCACACCCGCCTTCTCAAGTGCGGAGAGGTAGCGAAGTGGCCGTACCGCGCCCGACTCGAAATCGGGTTACGGACTAATAATCCGTACGTGGGTTCGAATCCCACCCTCTCCGCCATTTTCATCCAACGTTTAAAGTACTTAAACAAAAAGCCACCCCCATAAAGCGTATCCCGGATGTTTCCCACCACGGAAAATGGGCGGAAAAAGCTGCCCCTTTTGCATGCGGCCTAGCCGGTCACCGGGCAGCTTTTCTACGAGCGTTCGGGCGCGGATCTCCACCACGGACGGCGACACGAATACCACGGCCCGATGATATTCGCCGCATCGCTGCTTCGGCACCTCTGTGCTCCTCTTCCAATATCCCCCGCACCCAGGGCACCTCTTGTCACATCACTAGGACTTGTCCTGTGAACACCCGCATTTACTCTTGCAATTCCCCCCATTTTCCATTCAAATATTCCAATAAAGCTCTTTCTCCCCAAAGCGGGCCTTCCCCCATCGACGGGGCCTGCTGGTTTTCAAAACCGTGCCGATGGAACTGCGAGAAACCGCCATGCCGGACACCGCCCCCCTTCCCCACCCCGCCCACCTGCGTGGCGTCAACCTTGGCGGCTGGCTGCTGCTTGAAAAGTGGATGACCCCCAGCCTCTTCGAGGGCCTGGCGGCAACGGACGAAACCACCTGGTGCGCGGAACTGGGGCCGGAGGCGCCTGCGAGGCTGCGCGCCCACTGGGAAAGCTTCATCACGCGCGAGGACTTCGCCTGGCTGGCGGACGTTGGCATCAACGCGGTGCGCATCCCTGTCGGGCACTGGATCTTCGGCCCGCCCTACCCGTATCACAGCAAGTACGGCGCGAACCCGCACCCCTTCGTGGAGGGCGGCATCGACGTGCTGGATCGCGCATTCCGGTGGGCCGGGGAGTTCGGCCTGTGCGTCGTCCTCGACTTCCACGCCGCACCCGGCTGCCAGAACGGCTTCGACAACGGCGGCATCAAGGACGTGGTCGAGTGGCACACGCGGGAGGAATACCTGGCGCACTCGGTCGAGGTGCTGGGGCGGCTTGCCGGGCGTTACGGCGCCGAGCCCGCCCTTTACGGCATCGAGCTGCTGAACGAACCGCGCTGGGACATTCCCACGGCGCTGCTCCAAAGCTTCAACCTGCGCGCCTACGACGCCATCCGCAAACACTGCGAGCCTGCGCGCGTGGCCATCGTGTTCCACGACGGATTCCGCACCCACCGCGAATACCTGGGCTTCATGCAGCCGCCCACGCACCAGAACGTGGTCTTCGACATCCACCGCTACCAGTGCTTCAGCCGCGAGGATCTCGACATGGACATCCACGGCCACCTGCACAAGGCCGGAGACCTGTGGCGGGAGGAAGCCAGCGACATTCAGCGTGAGCTGAAGCTCCCGACCATCGTGGGGGAATGGAGCCTGGGGCTGAATCTGGAGGTTGTTTCGCTCTGGGCCGAGGGCCCCTTCGACCACGCCCTGAGCCGCATGGACGCCTTCCGGCGGGGTGTGGCGTACCGCGCCTATGGCGCGGCGCAGCTGCTGACCTTTGAGCTCTACCGGGGCTGGTTCTTCTGGAGCTACCGCACGCAGACCACGCCGGAGTGGTGCTTCCGCGAGTGTGTCGAGCGGGGCTGGCTGCCGCCGCGCTTTTACTGAGAGCTGCCGTTGCCGCGCCGCCGCCCGCCGAACAGAACCTTCGTCTCGCCCATGTGGCCCAGGTTCAGGGTGCGGTGGTGCAGCTCGGTCAGACCCGAATGGAAGCTGATGTTCAGCAGGGTTGCGTTTGGCAGCTCACGGTACAGCATCTCCAGAACCTGCCGCTCCCCCTCCGGATCAAAGGCGTCGGTGGCCTCCTCCAGAAACACCCAGGCCGGCTGCTGCAGCAAAATGCGCGCAAAACCGAGCTGCTGCTGGGCTCGCTGCGGCAGCGCCTGCTCCCAGTTGTCGTGCTCGTCCATGCGCGGCACAAGCCGGCTCAGGCCCACGCTTTCCAGCGCGCGGATGATGGAGGCGGCGGGAAAGGCGTCCAGAGGCCGCGGATAACAGATGGCTTCGCGCAGGGTGCCCTCGGGCAGAAAGGGACGCTGCGCCAGGAACAGCATGTCGCCGTCGCCCGGCAGCCACACCCGGCCGCTGCCCCAGGGCCAGATTCCGCCAATGACCTTGAACAGGCTTCCGGTCACCGCCGGGTCGCCCACAATCAGCACCCGCTCGCCACGGTGGATGTTTACGTTGAAATTCTCGATCAGGATGCGCCCCGAGGGTTCGGCGATGCAGAGATCCTCGATGACCAAGCTGGCGTTTTGCGACCGCTCCAAGACTATTTTCGGGTTGTCCGGCGCGTCCTGGTTGGAATCAAGCTGCGCCATGTCCTCATAGAGTGACAACACGCGGTCGGCCGAGGCGCGGCAGCGCGCAATCTCGCCGATGCTGTCCACCGGCCAGGAGAGCGAGGACGTCAGCCGCTCGAAGGCCTGCGCGGCCTGCATGAGCGCCCCCAGGGACATCAGCCCGTGGATGTACTGGGGCGCGGCCACCAGAATGGGCAGCACCGGCAGCAGCGAGCCATAGGCCGTGCCGAATGAGACCAGCCCCATGTATGCGAGCGACTGCCGGTTCCAGTCGCGCATGACCTGCCCGAACCGGGCCGCGGACCCGGCGCGCTCCAGCGGTTCGCCCCGCATGAGCGCGATGGCCTCCGTGTGCTCCCGCGCCCGCGACAGGCCAAAACGGAAGGTCGCCTCCGCGGTTTGCAGGGCGTTTGTGGTGCGCACCAGCGGGCGGCCGAAGCCCCAGCCGAAGGCGCTGCCCAGAATCGCATAAAGAAAAGCCAGCGGCACCATGTAGCCCGGCACATGCACACTGGTGCCAGGCACGTCCACCGCACCCGAAACCGACCACAGGATGTTGATGAAAAGACCCAGGGTCAACAGGCTGAAAACCAGCGAATGGGCCAGCCCGATGGCGCTCTCCGTCGCGATGCGGATGTCCTCGGCGATGCGCTGGTCGGGGTTGTCGTGCTCGCCGGGGCTGAACAGCAGCCGGTAGTGGCGGGCGTCGCCCATCCAGCTGCCGACCAGTTGCTCGGTCAGCCAGGCGCGCCAGTCGATTTGCAGCCAGCGTTTGACCATCAGGTGCGCCGCCGTGACGGCGATGGACGAGCCAAGAATGATTGCGAAGACCGCCACCTGGAACACCACGCCACGCACGGAGCGCTGCTCTAGCGCGTCGTACAGGGCTCTTTGCCAGTAGTTGCCCCAAACGGTGAGCCCGACCTGCCCCATGGTGAGCAGCAGCAGCAGCAGGATGGCTCCCCGCACCTTCGCGCGCCGTTCGCAACTCCAGTAAGGCCCCACGAGGCGGAGCACCTGCCGAAGAAAGCTTTCTCGCGTGCCGGCTTTGCCGCCGAGAGGCGCCACAGGAGGGGAATCAGGTGTTGGATCAGTCATGTTGTGTGGCTTGAACCCGCTGCTGATGGTGAAGGCCGCTGCGCGTCCGGCTCCGCCCAAGGGTGAACCCGCGCCTTGGGGAGAAATATACCAGCAAATTCATGCGGACCACAAGCAAAAGCTCTGAAAGCGCCAGCCCGCCCCGGAAATTTCTCCAGCCCTTGCGCCCAGGGGCGCGGCTGCCCGGCTAGTCGAGAATCTGCAGGAACCGGGCCTTGGAGTAGGCGAAGCGCAGGATGTCGTACTCGAACGGCGTGTCTGTGGTGTAATAGCGGAAGGGAATCCCGGCGCGGGTGTCCACCGCGCGGACGCCAGTGTTCACGTAGCCTGCCAGGGCGTGGTCGGAAAAGCCCGCAAGATCGAAGACATATTCCATCTGGTAGTAGGAAAACACGATGTCTCCCGCGGTGCCCACGGCATCGCGCCCGTTGGACGGCCCATAGAACGGCAGCACGATGTAGGCCCCCGCAGGCACGCCCCACACGCCCAGCGTCTGGCCGAAGTCCTCGTCCTCCTTGTCGAAGCCGAGGTCCGTGGCTACGTCGAACATACCGCCCGCACCCAGGATGGTGTTGGTGAAGAAACGGATGATGGTGACGTTCACCTTGGTCTGGCTGCCCTGCAGCGCACTGTTGGCCAGCCGGGGAACCTCGTTCAGATTGCTGATGACGTTGGACACGCCGGTGCGCACCGGCGCGGGGAAGACGTACTGGTAGCCCGTCACCGCGGGAATCAGCACGGCGCGGTCGAAACGGGCGTTGAAGTTGTACACCAGCCTGTTGGCCCGCTCCGCCGGGTCGTAGGCGTACAGCATGGACTCTTGCTGGGCCTGCCGCACCGCTGCCGGGTTCACCGCGCGGGAAACCGGCGCCCGGAACGAGGACTCCGGCAGGGTGTATTCCGGCGCATTCCGGGCCGCGCCGCACGCGGCAAGCAGCGCCAGGGCGGCCAGCGCACCGGCCACACGGAAGAACACGGCCAGGCCCGGCGCCAGGGTGCTCATGCCCCGCCCTCCGTCCTCATCAGCTCAAGAATCTTTGCGGCAAAAGGGGCGTATTGCAAATTGCCGCAGTGCCCGCCCAGAGGGAAGAACACGCCGCGCGCGCCGAACACGTCCTTCAGGAAACGCACTTCCAGCGCGCTCAAAATGGGGTCGTCGTCGTTGCCGATGAGACGCACGTTGGCAGCACCGCGCAGGTAGCGCTCAAGCCCCAGCAGGGTGCAGGCGGCCAGCGCCCGCTCCCTGGTCATGCCGCTTTCCCTGGACTGGATGTAGGGCAGCAGGAATTCGTTGAAATAGTCCTCGAACGAGACGTGGCTCGCAGCGGTGAAATAGGGCAACAAGGGCTCGCTGGTGGGAATGGTGGTTCCTGCGGGGATGATGTATCCCGCGCCCAGGCAGGCATCGGAGGTGAAGACCATGGACGAGGCCGTGATGCGGAAGCCCACGCCGATGATCTGCTTCAGCTCCTCGTCGGAGACATCGAGGGTGCGGAAGAACTGGTACAGCACCCCGCTGTCCAGCCGCCCAAGGTGATTGGTTTTATAGAACTCAGAGAACCGCTCGATGAACTTGGTCACCGCCTCCTGCGGGCCGCCGTTGGCGCTGTGCCCGCTCAGCCAGGAGTCGAAGATCCGCGCGGAGTTGAACAGGTCCACGGGCGGGTTGATGAGCAGCACCTTCTGGAAGCCGAAGCTCTTCTCGCGCGAGTCGCGCTCCGCGAGAAAGGCGGCGTGCAGGGCGCCCAGGCTGTAGCCCGTGATGCTGTAGCCGCTCACCTTGGTGGTGGACTCCACATCACTCTTGATCCAGCGCAGCAGCGTGTGCAAATCCTCAACATCATACGGCACGTAGCCGGAGAGGCCGTGCTTGGACATGCTGACGATGAAGTTGAAGTGCGTGGGCGAGGAGATGCCTATGGTGTGGTACCCGGCGCTGTAGAACAGGTTTTGCAGAAAGCGCACCTTCGACGAATTGTACCGGGCCCCTGTTCCGGCGATGATGAAGATGAGGGGAGCCTCTTTCTTCTGGAGCATGGCGGAATATTCCATGGCATCGCAATACCAGAACAGTTCTGGAATGCGCCGACCGGCGATCTTGATGGAGCGCGTTTCCGGCGCAGTGGCCATGACGGAGCCAGGAATCGTGTATCTGTAGTCTGGCGGCGTGCCGTAAACCGTGGCCTTGTAGTTGTTGGAAAAGGGATATTCCGGAACTTTCGCGGTTGCGGAGGCGAAGGCCAGGCCAGCAGTAAAGAGCGCAAGCAGGCAACAGAAGAATAAGGCACGCGCTCTCAGCATGTTAGACACTCTCCATTCACCGTTTATTCGAGGGATCGGCTTCCGGCCGGCGGCCTTCTTCATAGCGGCCACGCCGTTCCGGCGCCCGAAAGGCTGAAGGCACCATGCTCCTGGTCGGCAGGTATGGGCAACTCCTTAAGCCCGGGCGGGCTGCAAGCCCCAAGAAAGGCGGCCCGGCCAACGCCTTGCGCGCTCACTCTTCTGCGCGGCCCAGCTTCATGGCCACCCGCTCCAGCGCCCTTTGCAGTTCTTCCGGCTGCACGGGCTTGGCCACGTGCTCGTCCATGCCGGCAGCCAGGAACCTCTCGCGGTCGCCCTGCATGGCATAGGCCGTCAGGGCAATGATGGGGATTTGGGCCTTTGCCGCGAATTTCGGCGCGTTGCGGATGATCTGCGTGGCCTCGACCCCGTCCATTTCCGGCATCTGCACGTCCATCAGGATGCAGTCGAAGTCCCCCTGTTCCAGGGCGCTGATGGCCGCAACGCCGTCCTTGGCCGTCACCACCTCGTGTCCCATGCGCGTGAGCATGACCTGCATGCTCAACAGCCCGATGGGCTCATCGTCGGCGAGCAGAATGCGCATGGCGGGCAGTTGCCGCATGGGCGGCCGCGCCTGGTCCAGCACCTGGGCATCGGCGTGGGCCGCGCCGAAGGTGCAGCAGAAGTGGAAGGTCGTGCCGACGCCGACTTCGCTCGCCACGGCAAGGTTGCCGCCCATGAGCGAGACCAGCGTGCGCGCGATGGTCAGCCCCAGGCCCGCGCCCTGGTGCTTCCGCGCGAACCCCTCGTCGACCTGGACAAAGGGCTCGAACAGCACGGTCAGCATGTCGTCTGGAATGCCGCGCCCGGTATCGGCCACGGAGAACAGAACCCTGCGCGTGCCGGGCTTGACCGGGGGCAGCGGGAAGGCCTCCACGGTGACGGAGCCGGACTGCGTGAACTTCAGCGCATTGCCGATGAGATTGCCCAGCACCTGTTGCAGGCGGGCGCTATCGCCCAGCAGCACCGGCGGAATGCCGGAAGCGACATGGAACTGCAAGGCGACGCGGGCCTGCTCGAAGGCCGGGCGGAAAAGCTGCTCCGTCGCCTGGAGCGTCTCGTGCAGGTCAAAGGGCTCCCGGGCTATGTGCAGCTTGCCCGCCTCGACGCGCGAGATGTCGAGGATGTCGGACAAGAGCCTGGTGAGGCGGTTGCTGGCCTTCACCGCGTTCTCCGCGTAGAGTTTCTGCTCCTCGTCGAGCTGGGTTTGCTGGAGCAGCTGGATCATACCCATGATGCCGTTGAGCGGCGTGCGGATCTCGTGGCTCATGTTGGCCAGAAACTCACTCTTGGCGCGGTTGGCCGTCTCGGCTTCATCGCGCGCGGCCAGCAGGTCCAGCTCCATGCCTTTGCGCGCGGTGATCTCGTTGGTCAGGGTCGCCACGCCGAGCAGGGTCCGCCCGTCCTCGTCGTACACCGGGAACTTGGTGGTCAAAAACGTCCGTTCCTCGCCGCCCGCGCCGGACATCGACTCCTCGGCGCTGTGTATCTGCCCTGGTGGCAGGGCCATGGCGCTGCGGTCGTTCTCCATGTACCGGGCGATTTCTTCCGGGGTGGCGATGCCGGCGAAAAGCTCCGCGTCCGTCTTGCCGATGACCTCCCGCAGCCCCTGGCGTCCCGTGAGCCGGAGGTAGGCCTGGTTGGCCATGAGATAGCGCAGGGAGGGATCCTTGAGCACGGCGATGCTGTCGGAGTTCTCCAAAATCTGAGAGAGCTGCTGCCGTTCGCGTTCGGCCAGCTTGCGCGCCGTGATGTCGATGCCCACGCCGGTGAAGTAGGTGCGCCCGTCAATGCGCAGGGGAACGGCGGTAAAGTAGAATGGAATCCTTTCGCCGCTCTTGGTCTGCAACTCGGCTTCCTCAACGGCGTAGCCTTCGCGCAGCACCCGCTCTATGACCTTTGTGATCTTGTCCTGGGTGCCTTGGTCGCCCTTGTACCAGTCCAGCAGGTGCATCCGCGAGAGTTCTTCGGCGCTGTAGCCGGTGATCGTCTCATGCTGCTTGTTCCAGCGCACCAGCAGCCCCTGGTCGTCGTACAGGTAGAGCAGCCCCGGAACGCTTTCCAGCACGGCGTTCGTGAACTCGCGCTCCTTGGAAAGCACAGCCTCGGACCTCTGGCGTTCGGTGATGTCGTGCGACAACGCCTTGGCCATGGCGTTGAAGGCCATAGCCAGGGCGTTGACCTCGGTGATGCCGGGGTCGAGACGGGCCCGCACGGAGAAGTCGCCATTGCCGATCCGCGAAGAAGCCTCGGCAAGCTCCTCAAGCCGTTCGCCCAAGGTCCGGCCGCCCAAATACCAGCCGCTGGTCAGGGTCAGCACGATCATCAGCAGCAGCAGCCCGAGATCGCGGACCATGCTGCCCCGCGCGCTGGCCTGGATGGTTTCGCGCGGGGTGCCCACGAACATGTACATGTAGGGGGGCGTGCCCGGCCCGAGGCGCAATTGCCGGAACGCCACGATGCGCTCAACCCCGTCGGAACCCGAGTCCGTTGTCAGTCCTTCCGGGCTGGCTCCGCTGGCCGCATTGAATATGGCAGGCCGGATATGCGCTCCAAGAGGCGCCGTGGACGCTTTGGGGAAGCGGAAAATGCGGGTGCCGTTCTGGTCGCTGAGTCCGAAGAACGACTTGGACGGAAAACGCATCTGCTCAAAAAGCTTGCCGTAGGCGTCCAGTTGGATGCTTGTCAGCAGCACGCCCCGCACCTTGCCCTGTTCGTCGAACACCGGGCAGCCGAACCCGAACACCGGCACGCGCAGAGTCACGCCGAGGGTATATTCGCCCGTGGAGAAAACCTTTGTGCTCAGCGCTTCCTTGAAGTGCCGCACGTTGGCGAAGTTCGCCGGGGAAAGCGGCCGGCCGGAGGCCACCATGTCGCCCTTGAGATCGACGAGATGGAGCGCGCCGTAGAGCGGATTGACCTTGAGCACGTTGGCGAAAAGCCGCGAACAGGCCGCGGCGTCGGCTTGGCGCACCTCCGGTATTCTGGCCAGGTTCTCCAGCAGCAGCCGCGTGGCGGTGGTTGTCCTCTCCTGGCTGTCCGCCGCCTGGTCCACAAACCGCAGCAGTTCCCGCTCCGCATCGGCTACGGCCTTGTTGCGGTTCTGCACGCCGAGAAAAATGGTGATGACAAAGGCCGGGAGCGCGGAAAGCAGGAAAAGGATGGCGAGTTTTTTGCGGATGGAGCCGTGGAGACATCGCATGGACATGGTTAGCACCAAACCCCACCATCAGTGTTCGAGTCGATCATGCCTGGGCCGTGTCGGTCAGGAGGGGCATCTTCCACTGCCTTGGGGCGACACTACGGCTACTTAGAGTAGTCACTATCCGACAGGCGCATTCGCTGTCAATTCCACCTGTGTTTTTCCAGCCGCGCCTGGGCGGCGCAACATCGGCGGAGCTTAACGCTTGAGCGTGGAGAGCAGTTCCGGAAGCGTGCGCGAGATGGTGAGGCAGGCCCCCTCGACCATGGCGTTGACCACGGAGTGGGAAGTATCGCCCGCCTGGCGGAAGTCCGTGCGGATGCCGTGGACGGGCTTGCCCTTGGCGTGGGCGTAGCCGATCTCCCAGGCCGTGCCGTCGTCCACCTGCGTGCCGTCTATCCAGGCCACCACGAGCCTGGCCGTGTCCAGGGCATCGCGGCAACGCTCCATGATCCGGCGGGGCGCAGCGGGCCCCCAGCCTGATATCTGACCGTCCGCAAAGAGCTCAAAGGGCCAGCAGACCGCATGGCCGTGCTGCACGAGCTCCGCCTTGACGCTGCGGAGCCAGGCCTGTTCCGCGTGGGTGAAAAGTGGTCCGGCGAGGTATATCATGGCGACGGGTTACAACCAGGCGGCCTGGTCACGGTGAAATGTTGAAAAACGCGCATGCTCACACCAGAAACGAGATGTAGGAGTAGCCCGAGATTTCAAGGTGTTTCACATCCCGCGCATACTGCGAAAACAGCACCAGGCCCAGCTGGCTCAGTTCGTTGGGCGTTGCCAACAGAAAAGACTCCGGCACGGCGAAGTTGTTGATGTCGTCCATCTTGTGGCCGCACACCATCTCCGTGAAGTAGCCCTCTTCGGTCTTGGATATCCGCAGGGTCAGGCTGCGCTCGCTGTCATCCTGGCCCTTGCCCGCCATATGGCAAAAGACTTCTTCGCAGCACAAGGACAGGATGTTGAACAGCTCTTTCGACAGTCCCAGCCGTTCGCTGCCGGAATTCAGCAGGCGCTGCATGGCCGGAAGCTCCGCCACATCGGCCCGGAACACGCCGTCGATGCTTTTCTTTGGCGCCAGGTAGGCCAGCGTGCTCAGCAAAAAAGCCGTGAACCCGCCGACGGCCACGCTGTTCTGCAACAGGGGGCTCAACGAGGCCGGCACCACGCCGGGGAAGAAAGACTTGCCGCCCGCCACCAGCCCAACCACCAGGGAGAGCCCCAAAATGAGCCCGTGCTGGTTGCTGAGCTTGGTCATGGCCACCAGCCCGAACCCCGCGTGGAACAGCAGGGCGGCGATGACGACGAGAAAACCGCCGATGACCGGGCCGGGCATGTCCAGAATGACGCCGCTGATCTTCGGCATGAAGGCCAGCATAAGCAGAATGCCCGCCCCGATGGCGCCGATGCGCCGCGAGGCCACGCCGGTCATCTCGATGAGCGGCAGATTGTCGCAATACACGGAGGGCACGGCCGTGCCCAGCAGCCCGGCGGCGATCTTGCTCAGGCCGTCGCAGTACAGGCCGCTTTGCACCTGGTCGTACGAGACCCGGCGAAAGTCGCGCGTGGAGATTTGCTGCACGAGCATGATGTTGCCCGTGCTCTCGATCATGCTGGCCACCATGGCCATGCAGAAGGCGAAAAACAGCGGAATGTGCAGGGCGTTGAGGTTCAGTTCGATGCCGGGCCAGCCGGACAGCTGCGGCAGGCCAAACCAGGCGGCGTTGACGGCGTGCTCGAAGGCGAGCTCCCCGGCGAAAAAGGCCGTGCCGTAGCCGCAGGCCATGGCGATGAGCGGGCTCCACAGGCGCAGGGTCGTGCAGCCGAAGAGCATGAGCAGCGTGAGGGTAAGGACGGTGACCGCCCCGATGCCGACACGCACCAGCGTCACGGTGGAGCTCGCCGGGTCGGCCCCGGCCCACAGCCCAAGCCCGATGGGCACCATGGAGACGGCGATGAGCAGAATGACCACGCCGCCCACCGCCGGGGTGATGATGTGGCGGAAAAACCGGATGAAGAACGTGTACAGAAACACGATGGGCACGGTGAGCAGCGACATGGCCGCCAGCAGCGGCAGCCCGCCCATTTTCACGGCATCCACCGAGCACAGCAGAAACGCGCTGTAGGACCCCGTGAACAGCACGAACCCGGAGCCGATGCCGTAGCGGGTTCTGCTTTGCAAAAAGGTGAACAACGCCGAGACGATGATGATGGCGAAGGTGATGAACGAAAGGGTTTGGGGAGCGATGTTCGCGGTTTTCCCCAGCACGTTGGGGATGAAGATGATGGCGTCGAACACCAGAAACACGTGCATGAAGGCGAGGGACACCATCATGTACAGCGGCGGCGACTCATTGGCGTCGAATTTCAATGTGTCACGTTTCATGTCGCTTCCGTCATCCGTATCTGGTCTGTCTGGCCTGTCCGGCGTGTCTGGTTGCCGGGTGCTCCGCCCCTGCGAGGGGGGCCTCCCGCGGGCCATCCCAGGGGCCAAGGTCGGAACGAATGTACACCATTTACAAAATCAAGCGGCAAATCAAGACAATATTCTCCCGGCGCGCCTTGGTCTGCAGAACAAGAATCGCCGCAAGTCGGCAGCGCCCAAGGGCCGGGCCCGCGCAGGTCAGCTTTTTGCTCCGGGCACCCCGCGCATGCTCAGGGCGATGCGTCCGCGCTGCAGATCGATCTCCGTCACGCGCACCAGCACCTCGCGCCCCACGCTCACCACTTCCGCCGGGTCGGCCACGTAGCGGTCCGCCAGCTGGCTGATGTGCACCATGCCGTCGCGGTGCACCCCGATGTCCACAAAGGCCCCGAACTTGGTCACGTTGGTCACGATGCCGGGCAGCTCCATGCCGGGCTGCAAGTCCTCAATGCGGTTGACCCCCTCGGCGAAGGCGAAGGCGCTGAAGCCCGCGCGCGGGTCGCGGCCCGGCTTCTCCAGCTCGGCCATGATGTCGTTCAGCGTGGGCAGGCCGATGTCGTCGGCCACGTAGTCCGCCAGGCGCACTCCGGCCCGGGCGCCGGCATCGGACAACAGCTCCGGCACGGTGCGCTTGACGTCCTTGGCCATGCGCCGGACCAGGGCGTAGCGCTCCGGGTGCACGGCGCTCAAGTCCAGGGGCTCGTTGCCGCGCACGCGCAAAAAGCCCGCCGCCTGCTCGTAGGCTTTGGGGCCCAAGCGCTTGACCTTGCGCAGGGCGTCGCGGCTGGGAAAGGGGCCGTTCTGGGCGCGGTGCTCCACCACGTTCTTGGCCAGGGCCGGGCCCAGGCCGGACACGGAGGCCAGCAGCTCCTGGCTGGCCGTGTTCACGTCCACGCCCACGGCGTTGACGCAGCTCATGACCACGTCGTCCAGCGCCTTGCGCAGGCCAGCCTGGTCCACATCGTGCTGATACTGGCCCACGCCGATGCTCTTGGGGTCGAGCTTCACCAGTTCCGCCAGGGGGTCCATGAGCCTGCGGCCGATGCTCACCGCGCCGCGCACGGTGAGGTCCAGGTCGGGGAACTCCCGCCGGGCCACCTCGGACGCGGAGTAGATGGAGGCTCCGGCCTCGTTCACCAGCGCCACGGGGATGCCGAGGTTCAGCTCGCGCACGAAGCCTTCCGTCTCGCGCCCGGCGGTGCCGTTGCCGATGCCGATGGCCTGGACCGCGTGCTTGGCGCACAGCGCTTTCAGTGTCGCGGCCGCGGCCTCGCGCTGGCTGGCTGCGGTGGTGGGATATATGGTTGCGTGGTGCACCAGCGCGCCCTGGGCGTCCAGCACGGCCAGCTTGGCCCCGGTGCGGAAGCCGGGGTCCAGCGCCAGCACGCGCTTCTGCCCCAGGGGCGGGGCCAGCAACAGCCCGCGCAGGTTGGCGGCAAACACGCGGATGGCCTCGGCATCGGCGCGCCCCTTCACCTCGGCCCGCAGCTCATTCTCCAGCGACGGGGCCAGCAGCCGCTTGCAGCCGTCGGCCAGGGCGGCCTCAACCTCCCTGGCGTCCGGCCCGCGCCCGCGCACATAGGCCCGCCGGGCCAGCTCGAAAATCTCGTCCTCCGGCGGGCGCAGGCACAGGGACAAAAAGCCCTCGGCCTCGCCCCGGAACATGGCCAGGGCGCGGTGGCCGGCAATGCTGCGCAGGGGCTCGTCCCAGGCGAACCAATCGCGGTACGTGGCCCCGGCCTGCTCCTTGCCCTTGATAACCTTGGACTGGAAACGGCCCCTGCGGGCGAACAGCTCGCGCACGCCGGTGCGCAGGCGCGGCTCCTCGGCCATGGCCTCGGCCAAAATGTCGCGCGCGCCGGCCAGGGCCGCGTCCTCGTCGGGCACGCCTTTGCCCGCGTCGACAAAAGGCTTGGCCAGGGTTTTGGGGTCGCGCCCCTGCTGGGCCATGAGCGCCTTGGCCAGCGGCTCCAGGCCTTTCTCGCGCGCCATCATGGCCCGCGTGCGCCGCTTGGGCCGATAGGGCAGGTACACGTCCTCCAGCCGGGCCTTGTCCGGGGCTTTGTCCACCGCGGCCTTCAACTCCGGGGTCAGCAGGCCGCGCTCGTCCAGCGAGGCCAGAATGGCCTCGCGGCGCTTGTCCAGCTCGGCCAGGTCCTCCAGCCGGTCGCGGATGGCGGCAACCGCCACCTCGTCCAGGGAGCCCGTGGCCTCCTTGCGGTAGCGGGCGATGAAGGGGACGGTGGCCCCCTCCTCCACCAGCCGCGCCACGGCGGCGGCCTGGGACACGGGCAGGGACATCTCCCCGGCGATGCGGAGGCAATGGGATTCGTTCACGTGATGCTTCCTTGCCAAGGCGGCCGGCACGGCGCGCCTAGGGGGTGGTTGGGAGAAAAGAAAAGCGCGCCTACTTTGGCAACGCGCCGGACACGCCCTTGACGAACCAGCGCATGGACAAAAGCTCCTGGTCCGAGGCCTTCCGGCCCTTCTGGATGCGCTGCGCGCCGCTCTGATCGACGATGGGCCCGGCGAAACTCATGTCCTCGCCTTTGGCCATTCTTGCCCGCAGGGCCAGCACCTTGGCGGCCACGGCCTTGGGCACGGCCTTGCCGAAGGGGGCCAGGCCCACGCCGCCCGCCTCGAAGCCGGTGAACACCTGGTCGTTCTTCCAGGTTCCGGCCCTGACCTTCCTGAGGATGTCCACATAGACCGGGCCCCACTCGAAGGTGGTGGAGGTGAGCACGCAGGCCGCGCCGTACTTGGCGGAATCGGTGCCGTAGCCCACGGCGGGCACGCCCTGGGCGCAGGCGGCCCGGGAAGACTCCGAGGTGTCGGCCATCTCGCGGATGAGATCGTGCTTTTGGGCGGCCAGTTCCTCGGCCAGGGAGGTCTCGTGCTTCGCGTCGCGCCAGGAATTGAGCCAGACCACGGTGTTGACCCGTGCGGCGTCGAAGGCGGTCCTGGACTCGACGAGCCCGCGGACAAGGCCCAGGGTGAAGGCGTTGATGCCGCGCACCACCTCCGGGATGGGCTGGGTGGCCACGGTGCCCACGTTCCTGTAGCCCATGAGCCCGGACAGGTAGCCGGCCAGATACTCGGCCTGCTCGATGCGCACCATGTAGGTGCCCATGTTGGGCCGGGTCTTGTAGCCGGAGCAGTGCATGAACGTCACGGCCGGGAACTCTCCGGCCACCTTGTACATGGGCTCCATGTGGCCGAAGGTGGTGCCGAAGACGACATCATAGCCCTGGCGCGCGTAGTCGCGCAGCACGCGCTCGGTGTCGGCCGGGGACTGCACGTTCTCGGCGAAGGAGACCTCCACCTGTCCGCCCAGCCGTTTCTTCAAATATTCGATGCCGTCGTGGTGCGCCGTGTTCCAGCCCTGGTCGTCGATGGACTCCAGCAGCACAAAAGCCACGCGGGTCTTCTTGGGTGCGGCCTGGGCGGCCTGGGCCGAAACACCGCACACCGCCAGCAGCGCAAGGGCGAAGAGCACACAGAACAGTCGTTTCAGGCTCATGGGAATCCTCTCGTGAGTCATTATTGGACAAGGACAAGATTGCCCTGTCGGACCAAGAGTGTAACGCACCCGGCATCCGGAGCCAAGCCCTCAGGCGCGGCGTGGCCCAGGCGCAAACGAACAGGAAGGCGGAGCACCCCGGAGCCTGAATTTTTCGCCCAAGCTTTCTTGACACCACCCCAAAAGGTTGCATAAAGCAACCACATGAACTCCACAGCTTCGCCATACATGCTCAAGGACTCTTTGGGGCACCTGGCCACGCAGTTCTCCAAGGCCGTGCTGCGCCGCATAAGCCAAGACCTGCAAAAGAGCGGCTCTCCCATCAGCAGCGAGCAATGGACAGCCCTGGTGCACATCTGGAACGAGGAAGGCCAGACGCAGCAACAGTTGGGCGAGAAGCTGCTCAAGGACAAGACCAACGTGGCGCGGCTGCTGGCCAGCCTGGACGGCCTGGGCTACATCAAGCGCGTGCCCGGCCAGACCGACCGCCGGGAAAAGACCATCCACCTCACCGCTGCCGGACGCGCGGCCATGCCCGGCATGGCGGCCCTTGTGCAGCGGGTGCTCAACGAGGCCTGCGCGGGCATAGACGGGCACGAATTAAGCCTGTGCCGCCGCGTGCTCCTGCGCGCCCGCCTGAACCTCGATCCCACCCGCAGCAGCTAGTTGCCAACAACAACCATCTACCCGGCCGCGCCATTCGCCGCCGGGTGAAGCCGTGCGCGGCGCAACAACACAAAGGGGAAAGCACATGCTGCCCATTGGCGCGATATTGAACGCAGCGGCGATTCTTGGCGGGGGCGGCGTCGGCATGATTTTGGGCCGGCGCATTCCAGAGGGCGTGCGCGCCTGCATCTTCCAGGGGCTGGGGCTCTCGGTGCTGGCGGTGGGCATCAAGCTGACCCTGCGCAGCGCCAGCCCGGGCGTGCTCATCGCCAGCATCGTCTGCGGCGGCGCTGTGGGCAGCGCGCTGAAGCTTGAGGAGCGCATCGCCAACGCCAGCCTCTGGGTCAAGGCCAGGCTGCGCTCACGCAACCCGCACTTCGCCGATGGCCTCGTGCTCTCGGTGACGGTATTCTGCTGCGGCTCCCTGGCTTTGCTCGGCCCGCTGGACGAGGGCGTGCGCGGCGACCGCTTCCTGCTGTCCACCAAGGCCTTCATCGACGGGCTGACGTCCATCGCCTTCGCCTCGGCCTACGGGGCGGGGGTGCTCGTCTCCGCGTTTTTGGTGCTGGTGTACGAGGGCGCGGCAACTTACGCGGCCAGCGCCCTGGGGCAATACGTGGCCCCGGCGGCGGTGACGGAGCTCTCGGCCGTGGGCGGGGTGCTGACCATCGGCATCGGCATCAACATGCTGGAGCTGCGGCACATCTCCTTGCCGAACATGCTGCCCTCGCTGGTCTTCACCGTGGTGCTGGCCAGCGTGTTCTTGTAGCCCGCGCGGCAACGCCCAAAAAAGCACAAACCTCGGGCCTGCGCTTTTCGGGCAAGAAGGAACAGGGAAAACGCGGGCTGCGCCGCGGATTTATTTAGGCTTGCCCTGAAGCAGCACCAAGGCCTGCAACGTACGCGAGAACTCCGGGTCGTAGCCGGGGTCCTGGGCCAGCAGCGCCGTGGCCTTCATGGGCTCCATGGCCTCGGCGTAGGAGCGCTTCACGGTCATGGCGCAATACGAATCCACCACGGCGCACAGCCGGCCCAACTGCCCGATGGCCGCGCCGGACTTCTTCTGCGGGTAGCCGGAGCCGTTCACCCGCTCGTGGTGGTCCGCAACGCACTCCTCCACTTCCGGGAAGCGCAGGTCGAGCTTGTTCAGCATCTCGTACCCGGCCTGGGGGTGGCGCTGCACCTTGCCGCGCTCGTCCGGGTTGAGCGGCTTGTCTTTGTCGCGGATGAAGGCCGGAACCTTGCTCATGCCCATGTCGTGCAGAAAAAGCCCCGCCGCCAGGTGGTCCAGAAACTTGCGTTTGACGTCGCCGGCCTCGTACTGGGTGGTGTGGGCCTTCATGTGCACAGCCAGGCCCATGACGCCGCAGTTGAAGGAGTGGTTCTCCAGGCGGTGCGCCGTGTGCAGGCGCTTGGTCAGCGCGCGGATGCGGTGGAAGTCCTGGTGCAGGTACTCGGTAAGCACCATCATGTCGGTCCACAGCTTGGCAAAAACCATGGGCACGGGCTGGTCGAAGAACTCCGCCAAACGCCGGGTGAGGGCTTGGGTGAAGATGTCGGCGATCTCGCTCTCGTGCAGGTTCTTGTCCACCAGCACCAGGTCCAGCTGATAGCTGATGTGCTTGACGTAGACGGGATGGTCCGCGCGGGAGACGAAGACGAGCCCCTCGTCCACCAGCTGGCCCAACTGCTCCACCTGCTCGTTGGAGAGGCGGTCGCCCGCCTTGGAGAACGGGATCACCCGCGCCACGTCCTCCTTGAACCGGAACAGGTTCAAGGGCGGGCGATACTTGCTGAAGCTCTCCAGTATGTCCAGGTTGACCTGGTAATACTGCTCGTCCAACGCGTCCGCGATGTTGGCTTTTTTCTCGGCGGCGGCCACAGGCTATTTCTCGTAGACCTTGACGACATTGGTCTGGGTCTGCAGCTGGCCTTGCTTGGGTTGCCCGGCCGTCACCACCACCACATCCCCGGAGACGAACAGCGGCGATTCGCGCACGAAGCGTTCGGCGCGCTCCTGATGGTTGTCGTCCTCGGCCACCGGCGAAACCGGGGTCACGCCCCAGGACAAGTTGGTGAAGTGCCGCACGCGGCTGTCGGGCGAGAGGGCGTAAATGGGCTGCTTGGGCCGGCAGGCCGCCAGAATGCGCCCCGTGGCGCCGGAGGTGGAGTGCGTCACCAGCGCCTTGGAGCGGGTTTTCTGGGCCAGCAGACAGGCGCAGTAGGCCAAGAATTTCGCCGGGTGCTCCTGGTCGTTGGGCGGCTTGGGAGCCGTGCCCTCGTCCTCGAAATAGTACTCTTCGGCCCAGGTGGCTATCTTGCGCATGAAGGCCACGGCCTTGTCCGGGTACTTGCCGATGGCCGTCTCCTCGGAAAGCATGATGCAGTCGGCCCCGTCCAGAATGGCGTTGGCCACGTCCGTGGTTTCCGCGCGGGTGGGCATGGGGCTTGAGACCATGGACAGAAGCATCTGCGTGGCCACGATGACCGGCTTGCCCGCGGCGTTGGCCGCGTTGATGATGCGCTTCTGCAGCGAGGGCAGCTGCGCCAGCTCGCACTCCAGGCCAAGGTCGCCTCTGGCCACCATGACGCCGTCGGATTCCTCCAGAATGCGGTCCAGGCCGAGGATGGCGCTCTGGCGCTCCAGCTTGGCGATGATGGGCAGCACGCGGCCCATGTTCTTCATCTCGGCCTTCAGCTGGCAGATGTCGTCGGCCTTCTGCACATAAGAAAGGGCCACCACATCCACGCCAAGCTCCAGGCCAATGGCCAGGTCTTCCTTGTCCTTTGCGGTAAAGGCGGCCAGGGGCGTGGTCTTGCCGGGAAAGGCGATACCCTTGCGCGCCGGGGCGATGCCCGCATTCTCCGCCCGCAGGCGCACGAGCAGGTCGCCCTCGCGGGCGATGACGTTGAACTGGAGCATGCCGTCGGACAAGGCCACGGTTTCGCCCACTTTGATGCTGCGCAAAAGCGCGGGCTGATCAAGGCAAATGAAGGGTTCGTCGCGGCCTTCCTCCTGTCCGGGCGCGCCCAGAAGCACCACCGCGCCTTTGGCTATCTCCAGCGTGCCGCGACCGATGTCGCAGGTGCGGATCTTGGGGCCGGAGAGGTCCTGCAAAATGGTCAGGGTGAGTCCGGTCTTCTGCTCCAGGCCGCGGATGATGGCGACCAGCTTCACGAAGCCTTCCTTGCCCCCGTGGGAGAAATTGAGCCGAAAAATGCGCGCCCCGGCCTCGACCAAAGCGGCGATCGCCTCTTCCGTCTCTGTGGCCGGTCCCAAAGTGGCGATGATTTTTGTATGCATGGCGCGCTCTCCTTGAGCATATTCCCACCCCGGCGGCTTGTCTGCGGCCCTGCGGGGGGAGCTCCAACCTTTCAGTATTATTTGCTGTTCCACTGGGCGACCAAACGCCCGCCAATGTTGTTCCGATTACTAACCGCATTTCTTGTGGATGCAAATGTTTTTTGTATTGACTTTCCCACGGAATTCATAAAAAAGTGGGGCGAAGTGGTAATACGTGGTGAATAGTGGTTTGGAGAGGGAAAAAACGTGAGACTTCTTGGTCATGCCCACCGCAGTCTGGATCCCAAGGGTCGGCTCATGCTGACCCCGGAGTTCCGCGACCAGTTCCTGGCGGAATCGCCGGACGGACGGCTGGTGCTGACCATTTACCAGGGGCAGATCATCGGCATCACCCCGGACCAGTGGGACGCCTTCGTGGCCGAGCTGGAAAGCAAGCTCGCCGCCCCCTCCGCCCCCTTGCAGGACGTTCGCCGCGTGGCCTTTGCCGGTTACGTGGAGGTGGTGCTCGACAAACAGGGCCGCATCCAGCTGCCCACGCACCTGCGCAAAAGCGGCCGCCTGGACCGCGACGTGGTGCTGGTGGGCGTTGGCCGCTGCTTCGAGATCTGGGACAAGGAGCGCTTCGAGACCCTGCTGGAGCAGAGCCACGCGGACGTCTCCGCCGAAATGGCCAAGGCCGACATCAAGCTGCCTTTCTAGGGAGAGCCCCAAATGCCCGTTGAAGACACAGTGCCCCATATCCCAGTGATGCTGGACGAGGTGGTGGGCTACCTGGCGCCAAAGCCGGGCGGCCGCTACCTGGACGGCACCCTTGGGCTGGCCGGGCACAGCCTGGGCCTTTTGCGCGCCTCCGGCGGGCAGGCCGAGCTGGTGTGCCTGGACCGCGACGAGAAGGCCCTGGCTCTGGCGCGGGAACGTTTGCAGGAATTTCCGGGCCGGGCGCACACCTTCCACACGCCCTTCAGCGGCTTCGAGGCCGCCCTTGAGGAAGCCGGGTGGGACAGCATCGACGGCGCGGTGCTCGACCTTGGCGTGTCCTCCCTCCAGCTCGATGAGGCCGAGCGCGGCTTCAGCTTCATGGCCGACGGCCCGCTGGACATGCGCATGGACTCCACCAGCGGCATGGACTCGGCCAAGGTGCTGGTGAACCGCGAACATTTCGAGGAGCTCAAGCGCATCATCCGCGACCTGGGCGGCGAGCCCCTCGGCGGCAAGATCGCGCGGGCCATAGTGCGCGCGCGTGAGCAGGCCGAGATAACCACCACGTCAAGACTTGCGGAAATCGTGTCCAGGGCGTACCCCCCCGACCGCCGCCGCGAGGCGCGCAATCACCCGGCCACGCGCACCTTCATGGCGCTGCGCATGGCCGTGAATCAGGAAATCGAGGAATTGGACACGTTTCTGGAGCGCATAGTGCACTACCTGAAGCCCGGAGCCCGGGTGGCCATCATCTCCTTCCACTCCGCGGAGGACCGCGAGGTGAAGGAAAGTTTCCGGTATTGGGCCAAAGGCTGCCGCTGCCCGCTGGAGCAGGCCTTCTGCACCTGCGACCGCGTGCCTGTGCTGCGCATTTTGACCAAAAAGCCCCAGCTGCCCACCCAGGCGGAAATAGACCGCAACCCCAGAAGCCGCAGCGCCAAGCTGCGCGTGGCCGAGCGCCTGGCGCCGCCCGCAGGGGAGGCCGAATGAGCCGCATGAAAGGCTGGGTGCTGGCGTTTTTCTGCTCCATCGTGGGCGTGCTGATCCTGGGGTTGTCCAGCGTGTGGCTGAACATAGAGCGCATGGACCTGGCCTACGACCTGAGCAAGCTGGAGAAGGAGCTGGCCAACCGCACGGCGCTGGTCACCAAGCTGGAGCTGGAACGCAACAATCTCATTTCGCCCTACAGGCTCAAGCGGCTGGCGTCCATGTACGGGCTGGTGCCCGTGGGGCCGGGGCAAATGCGCATAATGACGGGTCAGGACAAAGAACAGACCAAGTAGCGGCAAGGAATATGGACAATGGCGGTCAAGAGTCGCATCGAGCGCAAGCGGCCCAAAGAGGCACGGAGCAAAACGGACACCGGCAAGTTGAAGCTGGCCGCCGTGGCGTTCATCTTTGCGTGCATCTGGGTGCTCTTGTGGGGCCGCGCCGCCTATGTGCAGCTGTACCTGGGGCCGAAGCTGAGCGACGCCGCGGGCAAGCAGAACCTGGCCACGGAATTCGAACTGGGCGAACGCGGGCGCATTTACGCCAGCAACAACGCCCTGTTGGCCACCAGCGTGGAGAGCAAGAGCGTGTACGCCTCGCCTGTTGAGATCCAGAACCCTGCCCAGACGGCGCAGACCCTGGCCCAGATTCTCGGCACGCCGAAAAAGAATCTGGAAAAGGAGCTCGCGTCCAGCAAGGGCTTTGTGTGGATCAAGCGCCAGGTGGAGGACCGCGAGGCCCAGGAGCTGCAAAAAGCCGCCCTGCCGGGCATCCACCTCACCAGCGAATTTCGCCGCATGTACCCCAACCGGCATCTGGCCGGGCAGGTGCTGGGCTTTGTGGACGTAGACGGCAAGGGACTGGAGGGCGTCGAGGGACTCTTCGACGAACGCATGGCCGGGGGCCGCGCCAAGTTCGTGGTGCAGCGCGACGCCTCGGGCCGCAGGCTTTACCTGGACGCCCAGGGCCGCGAGATGAACATCCGCGGCCAGGACGTGCGCCTGACCCTGGACACCGTGGTGCAGGACGCCGCCGAGCAGGCCCTTTCCGAGGCCGTGAACAAGTACAACGGCCGCTCCGGCATGGCCATCGTGGTGCGCGTGGCCACCGGCGAGATTCTCGCCCTGGCCCACTACCCGTTCTTCAATTCCAACAATCCCTCGGAGTCCAAGGCCGCCGCGCGCAGAAACCGCTCTGCCCTGGACATCTTCGAACCCGGCTCCACCATGAAGCCGTTTGTGTTCGCCGCCGCGCTGGAGCAGAAGGTCATCGACGCGAACAAGGTGTTCGACTGCGAAAACGGCAAGTGGACCCTGCGCGGCAAGACCATCCGCGACACCCACCCCTACCGCTGGCTTTCGGCCAACCGGGTGCTGCGCTACTCCAGCAACATCGGCACGGCCAAGATAGGCTTGGCCCTGGGCGCGCACCCCTTCTACACCGCCCTGCGCAAGCTGGGCTTTGGCGAACGCCCCGGGCTGGAGCTGCCCAGCGAGTCGCCCGGCATGCTGCGCCAGCCCAAGGAATGGAGCGAATTCGACCTGGCCACCATCTCGTTTGGCCAGGGCATCGGCGTCACCAATCTGCAAATGGCCAAGGCTTACCTTTGCCTGGCCAACAAAGGCGTGCAGAAGCCCCTGCGCCTGGTGGCCGACCCGCTCCCGAACGAAACGCCGGAGGAGAAGCGCGTGTTCAGCCAGCACACGGCGGAAACCGTGCTTTCCATGATGCGCGAGGTGGTGGAGGAAGACGGCACCGGCAAGCTGGCGCGCATTCCCGGCGTGGCCATGGCGGGCAAGACCGGCACGGCGCAGAAGGTCGGCGGCTCCGCGGGCAAGGGCTATGGCGACGGCATCGTGGCCTCCTTTGTGGGCCTGGTTCCCGCCGACAAGCCGGAATTTCTGTTCATGGTG
>Ga0209373_10000200_pt1 | contig 125715 bp, 74 predicted proteins | sample Higcelweek5metaG_FD_187173 | JGI IMG/M metagenome (GOLD analysis project Ga0209373, IMG submission 187173) | Freshwater pond sediment microbial communities from the University of Edinburgh, under environmental carbon perturbations - High... | ecosystem: Environmental > Aquatic > Freshwater >... | reverse complement strand
GCCATAGCCCTGTCTATTGTCGTGCTGAACCTGCGTAAGGTTCTTTGCGCCCTTTTTCAAGTTTTATGTGGTTGGTTTGCTGATTTGAGGAAATATGAAAAATGGGCATTTATTCAGTAGACATTAAATTAAATTTGGGTAAGGGTACGGTAAGGGTACAAATTACAAAAAGCACCATTTTCATGGTGCTTTTTTCACTGCAATTTTTGGAGCGGATAGCGGGAATCGAACCCGCAACCTCAGCTTGGGAAGCTAACGTTATGCCATTTAACTATATCCGCGAAAATGGAGCTGATATGCGGAATCGAACCGCAGACCTGTTCATTACGAGTGAACCGCACTACCGACTGTGCTATATCAGCTCATTGACACTAAACTATTATACATTATTTTTTCTGATTTGTCAAATACTTTTTTAAGTTTTTTACTGTTGATTTTCCTGCGTTTCAAGAATTACGGTTACACCGTTTTTATTTATTTCGGATTTAATTAAAATTGGTTTATCATATTTATTTTTTATTTTTAAATCCTTAAGTCCGTAAGCAACTGCGGCATCCCTGTCCTTTGGAACATATTTAACCTCCGGGCCGTTATGGCTGTGTCTTTCTATAATTTCCAAATCGCCGGCAAGTGCGGCATTATATAATGTGCTGCTAAGCTGGCACACTCCCCCGCCATAACCTTTTTCCTTTTTTCCGTCAACATAAATTACCGCCTTTTTATATCCCTGAGCTTCGCCTGTGTCACCGACTACATCATTAAAAGACATTTCGCAGCCTGCTCCTATTTCATAGGATTCAATTTTGGACGCAGCTAGCTTTATATTAAAAATTCTGTTTTTATCCTTGCTGGTCATTGGAGTAGTATATTCGCCGATTTTTTTATATATTACCTCAGGTATCGGCGTTATTGATGGTGAAACTGTTGGAGATTGCGTTTTTATGGGTGTTGCCTCCGGAACCTGAGTTGATTTAATTTCAGTACCGGAATTAGTACAAGCTGTTAAAAATATAAAAATATACATAAAAATTGATTTTTTCATTTATAAAATCACCCGTTCAAAAAATATATTTTTAGTATATATTTTTTTGAACTTATTTATACTTAAGATGCAGCGCCGCCGCCGTTAGTAAATGACCATATAATCATTACGATGCAAAAGGCTATAAATAAAAATGTAAGTATTGTGCCTAAAAGCTGCAGAGGTTTAATCTTAAACGGATTTCTTCTTATCTTTTTAGGCAACGAGGAAAATGCCGACCTGATAAAAGTGATTTCATCAGTCTGCAATAATCTTTTAGGAACCATCAGGGTATTGCTTTTTGTAATAAAGAAATAAAAATAACTTTTGTTTTCAAAAACAGACGCAAGGTCTGGAAGCTTTATAGTGGATATATTTCCGCTGTCGCGCTCAATAGTTATGGTTTCATTTGTAATCGCAAAAAGCGGTGTTCTGTTTATATACGAGCTTCTAGAAAAGTCTTCTTTTGAATTTTTAGGTATAAAATAAAATATAGCAGCGAGGTAAGTTAAGGTAGGTAACGCTGATATAACCACTAGCCAAAAATTTCCGCCGTTTGTATTATAATTCCATACTAAATACACAAACAAACAAGCCATTAAAATCATACCCAAATTTTTTGTGAAACTTCCTAAAAACGCCGCTAATTCAAAATTAATATAATCTTTTTCGTTTAATTTAATATTTGTTTTTACCTCTTGCATATTAATCTCCATTCCGCCGCTAAAACTGCGGCATAATAATTTATGAAATTAATCTCTTTTCACCCACGGTTTTAGCAGAGGAATGAAAAGAGATTAATTTCGCATCTGCCTGTTTGCAAATATACGCTTTTGCAAACATATGGCAGGCGATTTTTTTTAGTTTGAAAGAATATATGATTTCATTCAAACTATTGCCTCCCGTTGTCTTACTATTTCATATAACATTACTCCTGTCGCCACAGAAGCATTTAATGACTGGATTTTTCCCAGCATTGGAATCTGAACAAGAAAATCGCAATTTTCTTTTACAAGTCTGCTCATTCCTTCGCCTTCGCTGCCCACGATTACACCTATAGGCCCGCTTAAATTTTGATGATATATGCTTTTTTCGCCGCTTACATCAAGGCCGGCTATCCATATTCCTTTTTCTTTTAATTCCTTTATTGTGTTTGTCAGGTTAACTACTCTCGCAATTTTCAAATGCTCTACCGCGCCTGCGGCAACCTTTTCAACAGTTTCATTTACTCCTACGCTTCGGCGTTTCGGTATAATAAGCCCGTGCGCTCCGGCGGCGCAGGCCGTCCTTATTATAGCGCCCATATTATGCGGGTCGGTTATTCCGTCCGCAATTATTATAAGCGGACTTTCATTTTTTTCTTCAGCTTCATTTATTATATCATCAATGCTTACATACGAAGTCGCGGAGCATTGCGCGATAATACCCTGATGCGCATTTGTTTTGGACATAGTATCAAGTGTTTTTCTGTCCGTTTCAACAATAACAATTTTATTTTGCTTAGCCATACGGCTTATCTGCCCAAGTCTGCCATCGCCGTCTTTTAGAATAAAGATTTTATCAATTTCTCTTCCCGATTTTATAGCTTCAGTTACAGGGTTCCTGCCCTCTATTTGATATTCTTTCATTAAAACTCCATTCCGCCGCATAATTATCCGGCAAATTACAGAAATAAATTATTATAATTATATCATGTGTGCAAGCCGCATAATCGACTTGCTTCATAGAAAGATACAATAAACACATAAAGGAAGCGATAGCTTCTATTCATATATTTGTGTTTATTATATCATACTAATTTAGAAAATTCAAGAGAAAATTTATAGAACAAATGTTTGACAAAACAAATTTTTAGTGGTATAATAGAACTGATGTTCCGTATAATATATTTTCGGAGGCATGATTATGGATATAACAGAAAAGATGAAAATACTGGCAGACTCGGCAAAATATGATGTTTCCTGTTCTTCAAGCGGAAGCAACAGAAAAAATGAAGGAGGCATCGGCAACGGTCATTCATGCGGAATTTGCCATTCTTGGTCTGATGACGGCAGATGTATTTCGCTTCTTAAGGTATTGTTTACAAATAAATGTATATACGACTGCGCATACTGCTTAAACAGAAGAAGCAATGATATTCCGCGGGCGGAGTTCACTCCGGATGAGCTTGCTGATCTGACAATAGAATTTTATCGCAGAAATTATATTGAAGGTCTGTTTTTAAGCTCCGCTATTATTAAAAATCCTGATTATACAATGGAGCTTATGATAAATGTTTTAAAACTGCTCCGGCAAAAATACAGGTTTTTCGGTTATATTCATGTGAAGGTAATCCCCGGAGCCAGCGAACAGTTAGTTCAATCGATAGGAAACCTTGCGGACAGAATAAGCGTAAATATTGAACTTCCGACCGAACAGTCTTTAAATGTACTTGCGCCGCAAAAAACAAAAAAAGCTATTATTACTCCAATGAAATATATCAGTAATACGAGGGATATTATTGTACATGAAAGAAAAAAATCTAAAAATATTCCGAAATTTGTTCCTGCCGGGCAAACAACGCAAATGATTGTTGGCGCGACTGCCGACAGTGATTTGCAAATTATGAAGCTGACGCAGGGACTTTATGATAAATTCTCATTAAAGCGTGTATATTATTCGGCGTATGTACCTGTCGGAACACATCCGTCGCTTCCGACTCTGCTGCAAAAGCCTCCGCTTCTTCGCGAGCACAGACTTTATCAGGCTGATTGGCTTTTGCGATTTTACGGATTCCGCGCGGATGAAATTTTGGATGAATTTAACCCGAATTTATCTGCCGAATTAGACCCGAAATGCGCATGGGCTGTCCGCAATCCTCATTTATTCCCTGTTGATGTAAACAGCGCGCCCTATGAAATGCTGCTGAGAGTGCCGGGTATCGGAGTATTATCCGCAAAGCGAATTATGACGGCAAGAAAACACACAAGGCTGACATATGATAATCTGAAAAAAATCGGCGTGGTTTTAAAACGGGCTAAATATTTCATTATCACATACGGTGAATGGAAGGATTCAAACCTGCTTCAATTTTCACCGGCTTCTGTAACCACGAAGCTTTTGGAAAAGCAGCCTTTTGAATTTGAACAGCTTTCTTTTTTTGATAATATAAATCCGGTATCCTTATCTTTGATAGGCGGATAAAATCTAAACCGGCGGAAGGAGATTATTTATGGTATATATTTATGATAGAAGCTTTGAAGGGCTGCTTACAACCGTATTTTATGTATATAAAAATCAATCCTTTGATGTTGAAATACTGTCCGATAAATTTAATGAAGCTTCATCGCTATTCGGTTTAGAGAATATTGAAACAGACGCTGAATTGGCGGCTCGTGTTTGGAATGGCTGTAAAAACAAAATATCCAAATCCTTTGCGAACGAAATATACTATCTTTTTCTTTCAGAAACCCGAAACAGCGGAAATATAATTTTAAATTATATTATAGATGCTTTTAAATACGGTTCAAAAATTAATGAGTATCTTCATTTACCGTCTGTTCGGGACGCATATATGCTTAAAAACAAGGTGCTTCTTGAAAACCACAGGTTTAAGGGGCTTTTAAGGTTTAGAAAATTTGAAAACGTTTATCTTGCGGACTTTCGCCCCGACCATAATATTCTTCCGATTTTATATCAGCATTTTGATAACCGGCTGCCGAAACAGCAGTGGATTATCAGAGATATAGGAAGGAAATTTGCCGCGATACATTTTGATTCAAGCACGCAGCTAGCAAGCTATGAGGATGCGGATTCTGAAATAAAAATTACCGATGAATACGAAGATATCTGGCGTGAATTTTATAAAAGCATTGCTATTCGCGAACGCACAAATCCACGCTTGCAAAAACAATTTATGCCCAAACGATATTGGGAGAACATTATCGAGAAAATGTAAAAGGGAGAATAGATTGCTATTCTCCCCCAGTTTTATAAAAATTAATTAATCAAAATATACAGGTTTGCCTGTTTTTGCGGATTCATAGATTGCTTCCAGTATCTGAGTAACCACAATCGCTTGTTCCGGCAAAACAACAGGATTTGTGTCATTTAAAATTGATTCAATCCACAACCTTGCTTCTCTGTCAGCCGCGTTTTCAGCAGCGCCGTCATAGAAAGCAACGCCGCCCGCATGTAAATCCGGATTCTCAACAAACTGTCTGTTATGCTTTACGCCGTTAATTCTTACGCCGTTTTCCATATCAGCGCCGCCCAAAGTACCGCAAAGAGTTGTTTTTGCTTCTTTAACGTCAAGGGTATTAAGCGCCCAGCTTGCTTCAAGATTAATTGTAGCGCCGTTTTCCATTTTAATAAATCCAAAAGCGGAATCTTCAACAGTATATTCTTTAGGATCCCAGTCGCCCCACGCATTTGCGGTTTCCGTTTGGTCCGCAAGTTTGCGATAAACGCTGCCTGTTACCATTTTTGGTTTATAATTGTTCATCATCCATAATGTCAAATCCAACGCATGTGTTCCGATGTCGATTAATGGGCCGCCTCCCTGTTCCTCTTCATTAAGGAATACTCCCCATGTAGGAACGGCACGTCTGCGGATTGCATGAGCTTTTGCATAGTAAATTTCGCCAAGCTCGCCAGAATCGCAGGTAGCTTTTAAATACTGAGCTTCCGAAGTTTGGCGGTTTTGATAACCTATTGTAAGCTTTTTGCCTGTTCTTTTTGCCGCGTCTATCATAAGCTTTGCTTCCGCATAGGTTTTTGCCATAGGCTTTTCACACATTACATGCTTGCCCGCCTCAAGGGAATCAACAGTTATAAAGCTATGCTCGCGGTTAGGTGTAAGAACATGAACCACATCAATTGATTTATCCGCCAGCAGCTCTTTGTAATCTGTATATACCTTGGCGTCAGGTGTGCCGAATTCTTTCGCGGCTTTTTCAGCCTTTTCCTTAATAATATCACAAAAAGCAACCATTTCAGCTGTTTTCAGCTTTTTGAGTGAAGGCATATGCTTTCCGTTTGCGATACCGCCGCATCCTATAATTCCGATTTTTAATTTTTCCATAACTTGAACCTCCATATATTTATTTTTAATAATCATTATGTAATCGTTATCATTATACACTAATAAACATTATAAAGCAAGCTTTTTATAAAAAAAAATTGTACAAAATTTGAATATTTATCTTGTAAATTTATGATAAAAGTGTTATACTATAAAATGGATTGGAGTGAAATAATGTATTCATTAAAAAATATATGTATGCCCGGGCGTGATTTTGCCTTTAGAGCTTTAGCTTTAGGGCTGCCTATTATTGCTCAGAATTTTATTATGTACGCGCTGAATATGGTTGATGTAATTATTCTGCAGGGCCTTGGAGATACGGCTGTAGCCTCGGTTAGCATTGTTAATCAGGCAAATTACGTAATTAATATGCTGATTTTCGGAACCGCAAGCGGATCTTCCATTTTGGTTTCTCAATTCAGAGGCAGCAGAGATTTTGATTCAATGCGCAAAACTATTGTAGTTTCGCTAATTCTGGTTGGAAGCATTACTGCCGCCGCCGCATTTTTTATGACATTATTCCCTGTTGCCATTATGAGGATAATGACAAATCAGGAATCACTGATATATACAGGAGCCAGGTTTTTAAGAATCGTTGCGTTTTCATATATGCTTAGCGGACTTACGCAAATTATGTCCGTGCTTTTAAGATGCAATGAAAAAACAAAGCTTCCTCTTGCAGCAGGAGTTATAGCGCTTTCAATAAATTCTTTCCTTAATTACATTTTGGTATACGGAAAATTAGGTATGCCGGCGCTTGGCGTTGAAGGTTCGGCAATCGCAACGCTTATCGCGAGAATTATAGAATTTATGATTATACTGTATTTCGTTTATTTCTGTGATGAAAATGAAATAAAGCCGTATTTAAAAGACTTATTTAATATATCAAAGAGCTTTATAAAAACATACGCTAAAATCGCGTCTCCTGTTATATTAAATGAATTTGCATGGGGATTCGGCATGTCTACATATGGCACAATATACGGCCGTATGGGCGAAAGCACTGTTGCCGCTATGAGCGTCGCAAGCATTATGGAACAAACCTTTGCTGTTGTGGCTATCGGCGCAGGGCATGTTACAACAATTATACTCGGAAAAGAGCTTGGAAATGAAAATTTTGAAACGGCTAAAAATTATGCGAAAACGCTTTCATTCTGGGCGGTAGCGCTCGGGCTTGTGACTACTTTTATAATGGCCGGGTTTGCCCCGTTTTTTGTAAAACATGTATTTACAAATTTAACCCCTGCCACCATGAGCCTTGCTATGCAGCTGATAATAATGTTTTCGTTTTATATGCCGATACGCGCGTTTAATTATACAAATATCGTGGGTACTCTTCGCAGCGGCGGCGACAGTATATTTGCCGCGTTTCTTGATGTTTCGCCCATGTATATAATGAGTATTCCGCTTGGGATATTTTTAGGGCTATATTTAAAATGGCCGTCTATTTATGTTATTCCGATAATGTACGGCGAGGAATTTGTAAAAGCGGTATTAGGATTCAGGCGTATGCTTAAATATAAATGGGTACGCAGATTAGGGCAGGTGAATTGATTGTATTTTAAAGGTATGCAGCTGCAAGGTTTTAAATCTTTCGCAGATAAAACAAATTTGGATTTCAAAGGCGGAATAACTGCCGTTGTCGGCCCGAACGGAAGCGGCAAAAGCAACATTTCGGACGCTATTCGCTGGGTTATGGGAGAAATGAGCGCAAAATCACTCCGAGGTTCTAAAATGGAGGATATAATTTTCTGCGGAAGCGAAACCAGAAAACCGCTCGGGTTTGCCGAAGTTACTATTATAATGGACAATTCCGACCATTCAATGAATATAGATTTTGAGGAAATAAGCGTAACAAGGCGTGTTTACCGTTCCGGCGAGAGTGAATATTTAATTAATAAAGCGCCTTGCCGGTTAAAGGATATACACGAGCTTTTTATGGACACAGGCCTCGGACGCGACGGCTATTCTATTATCGGGCAGGGCAAAATTGACGCCATTTTGAGCGCGAAATCAGAAGAACGCCGGCATATTTTTGACGAGGCGGCAGGTATTACAAAATATCGTTACCGCAAAAACGAAGCCGAAAAGAAGCTTTCGGACACACAGGAGAATTTAATCCGAGTTGGCGATATTATAGCTGAGCTTGAAGGGCAGGTTGAACCGCTGCGTATTCAGTCCGAGAAGGCGCGGGAGTTTTTAAAGCTTCGCGACCTTCAAAAGGATTTGGAAGTAAACACATGGCTTTATAATATTGAATACTGCAAATCGTCTCTTGATGAGGTTGTTAAAGCTCATAATATAGTAAAGGAACATATAAGCAAGGTAGAACAGGATATTTCGGATACTGAAACCGAAATAAACAAAATTCGTGAGCAAATCAAGGAAACTGACGGAAATACTGACAGAACCCGCGCTGAAATGTATGAAAAGCGTGATGAAATTACTAAAACAGAGGGTGAAATTGAGCTTATAAAAAGCTCAGCCTCTTATGCCGAGCAGAATATTTTCAGGTTAGACGGTGAAATTACCCAGCATAAAACAAGATGCGAAGCTTTGAGTCAGCTTACCAAAAGCCGCGTTACAGAGCTTGAGGAGTTAATTTCAAGCCTTGATATATATAATATACAGGCTGATGAAATTAAACTAGAAATTCAGGATATAAGCGAAAAGCTTCGCAGCTTTCAGGAGACATTTGAAAGCGGAAACGATGAAATTTCGGATATAAACGACGAGCTTTTTGAATACGGCGCTAAAATCGCGGCAAACAAACAGCTTATTTTGTCCTCCTCCGACCGTGAGTCGCAGCTTGAAAATATGATTTCCGAGCAAAATATAAAATTTTCTGAAATGCAAAAGCAGATTGACGAGCTAAACAAAGAAACCGGCGATTTAGCTGAAAAAACACTAAAGCAGCAAGAGATAACCGACAATTGCAAAGCATATCTTGAGGCAACCGATAAATCTTTCGGTATGCTTAAAACCAAGCTTTTAAACTCTGAAAATGAATATAAAAGTCAGCTAAACCGCAAAAAAATATTAGAGGATTTGGAAAACGATTTTGAAGGCTATTCAAAAAGCATAAAAAGCGTTATGAACGAGTATAAATTCGGCTGCCTTAAAAACGCTGAAATTTACGGTCCTGTTTCGACCTTGATTAAGACAAGCGGTAAATATGTAACAGCAATTGAAGCCGCCGTGGGCGGATCTATGAACAATATTGTTACCGGCAGTGAGGACGATGCTAAGCTTGCGATAAATTATTTGAAAAAGAATAATAAGGGCAGAGTCACCTTTATGCCTGTTTCAGCTGTAAAGGGTAAAGCTTTTCAGCAGCAGGGCGCGGAAAATTGTGCCGGCTTTATTGGCGTAGGTACAAGCCTTATTAATTTTGACAGCAAATTTAAAGGCATAATGGATTATCTTTTGGGAAGAACAGTAATTGTCGATAATCTTGATAACGGTATCGCAATGGCTAAAAAATATGGATATTCATTTAAAATCGCAACCCTGCAGGGCGATATTTTAAACGCAGGCGGAAGCATTACGGGCGGCAGTGTTTCTCAAACAGGCGGCGGACTATCGAGGCTTAGTGAAATAAAGGAGCTTACAGTGAGGCTTGCCGTGATGGAAGAAGAAATAAAATCGGCTAATCCTAAAATCAACGCTTTGCAAAAGGAGCTTGAAACCGCCAAAAATAAATTTGCGGCGGCGCAGCAAACCTTGTGGGAGCACAAACGCACCTTTGCTGAATACACAACCTCATCAAAGCATATAATTGCCGCGTACGAGGATATGAAAATCAATATAAACAGCTTGAATGACGAGCTTGAATCGCTTCGCCGAAAAAAGGAAAGCGCGATTTTGCTTGAAAAGGAAATAAATTCGAGAAGAGAGCTTTTGACAAAGCGTCAAAACGAAATCACCTCCGCCAATTCCGACGCCGCAGACACTATTTCAGCGTTGCAGGAAGCTCATTTCAGCCTTATTCAAAAGCAAAATGAAATTACAATTGAGCAGAATAATATTTCAAAGGATATTGAAATTGCGAGGACAAGGCTTGACGAAGCAAAAGCGGAGCTTGCTGAAAATCAAAATTCAATTGAAAGCAAAGCTTTAGAGCAGAAGAAGCTGAAACAGGAAAAGCAGCAGGGCGTTATTGATGTTCAAAATAATACCGAGAAAGCCGAAAAGCTTAAAGCAGAGCTTGTTACTTATGAAGAAAAGCTTAAAGCCTTCGAAGACCTGAGGGCGGGAGTAAGCGCGCTGCAGGATAAAGCCGAAGCCGCTTTAAAAGAACATAATTCCGCGGCTTTTAAGCTGCAGGGCGAGGAAGGCAGAATTGAAGCGAAAAGAGTTAAGCTTGAAGGCGATGTTGAAAATATAATAGCAAAGCTTTGGGATGAATACGAGCTTACATATACCGCCGCAAGCGAATTCAAAAAAGAGAATTTTGACATAAACTCCGCCGGCAAAGAGCTTGCTTCGGTTAAAAATAAAATTAAAGCTTTGGGAAATATAAATTTAAACGCGATTGAGGATTATAAAACAACAAAAGAGCGCTATGAATTTTTGTCCACACAGCAAAAAGACATTTTAGCGGCAAAGGCGGAGCTAGAAACCTTAATTGAAGAAATGACTAAAATTATGACTGAAATGTTTGAGAAAAACTTCGCACGTCTAAATGAAAAGTTTGAGGAAACCTTCCGCTCCCTGTTCGGAGGCGGCAAAGCTTCGCTTATGCTTAGCAGTCCGGATGATGTTTTGGAAAGCGGTGTGGAAATTGTGGTGCAGCCTCCGGGTAAAAACCTACAGAATATTACGCTTTTATCCGGCGGAGAGAAGGCGTTTACCGCTATTGCGCTTATATTTTCCATACTTAAAATAAATCCTACGCATTTTTGCATATTTGACGAAATTGAAGCGGCGCTTGACGACGTAAATGTATTCCGTTTTGCCGACTTTTTGAAGGCTTTGTCTAAACGCACGCAGTTTATAGTTATTACGCACAGAAAAGGCACTATGGAAGCCGCAGACACGTTATACGGCGTAACAATGCAGGAAAAGGGTGTAACAAGCCTGTTATCATTAGATTTAGAAAGAAAGGAATAAAAGTTTGAAAGAAACCGTATATTCTTTCAAACTAACCAAATTAAAGTCGCCTGCCATATGTTTGCAAACCGAATATTGCAAACAGGCAGTTGCGAAATTAAGCTCTTATCATTCCTCTGCCTAAACCGGCGGGTAGGGTAAGAGATTTCATTAAAATTTTGTGCCGCCGGTTTTGGCGGCGGAATGGAGCTTAAAATGGGATTGTTTGATAAAATTAAACAGGGGCTTACGAAAACCAAGGAAGCCTTCGGCGAAAAAATTGATAATGTATTTAAAAGCTTTCGGAAAGTTGACGAGGAATTGCTTGAGGAGCTTGAGGAAGCCTTAATCAGCGCAGATGTGGGAGTACAGACCTCTGTTGACATTATAGAAAGGCTGAGAGATGAAGCAAAATCCCGCAAAATTTCTGACGGCGGAGAGCTGAAAGAGGTTTTGAAGGAAATTATTATCGAAATGATAGATAAGCAGGAAGAGAAAATCCCGGACTCCGAAATGTCGGTTATTCTGGTAATCGGCGTTAACGGAGTTGGGAAAACTACATCTATCGGAAAGCTGGCGTATAAGTTTAAATCCGAAGGCAAAAATGTTCTTCTTGCCGCTGCGGATACCTTCAGAGCGGCGGCGATTGATCAGCTTCAGATATGGGCCGAGCGAAGCGGAGTTCCGCTTATAAAGCACTCCGAAGGCTCCGACCCCGCGGCAGTTGTATTTGACGCGCTGCAGTCCGCTAAAACAAGAAATACCGACATTTTGATTGTCGATACCGCCGGCAGGCTTCATAATAAGAAAAATCTTATGGAAGAGCTTCGCAAAATCCTTAAAGTCGCGGAAAGAGAAGCTCCAAAGGCTAAACGCGAAGTTTATCTTGTGCTTGACGCGACAACCGGTCAGAACGCTTTAAGCCAGGCAAAGCTGTTTGGCGAAATCGCTGAGATTACCGGAATTATTTTAACAAAACTAGACGGCACAGCCAAGGGCGGCGTTGTTATTGCCATTAATCATGAGCAAAAAATACCCGTTAAATACATCGGCTTAGGCGAAGGGATCGATAATTTACAGGAATTCATTCCTCTTGACTTTGCACAGGCATTATTTGATTAACAAATGCAGGATGATAAATCAGAATAAATTAAAGTTTATCACCGGAACGGAGATTATTTATGAAAGAAAAAAGAAAAATAAAAATCAGCCACAAGGGGTTGTGGATAACCGCGCTTATAGTTTTCATATTAATTTATTCGGCAGTTCAGGCGGCAAGGTTATATCTTAATTATATTAATATTTATGAAATAGGCTCAAATTTTCTGTCTATTTATCTGCAGAATGTAAAAGCCGATATAATAGCCAGAATTTTAGCGTTTACCGTATCGGTTATTTTAATTTGTATAACTAATATTATTTTAAAACGAAATTTATTGAAATGGGAAGAAACGGCTTATTTCTTAAATAACAAATTATTATTTACCATAATGACACTTTTTTTATCAATCATTGTGACTATATTTATCCCCTATGATTTGTCAACATCCGCTTTAATTGCGGCAAAGCCTACATGGTTTTTGCAAAACGACCCTATTTTCGGAAAAAACATAGGTTATTATGTTTTCCAAAGACCGTTTCTTATGAATGTTACAAAATGGGTTTTTGCTTTATTTGTATTTATTTTAATATATTCCGCTATTATATATCTGCTTTATTATGTTAGAAACGGCGGAGGAAAGCTTACTTTGATTTTAAAGCAAAACGGCATAGTTGCGCACCTCGCGATAAACGTGTTGCTGGTATTTTTGTTAAGCGCATACGCTTTTAATTTTGCCGCTGAGGAAATGATGTTTGCTAAAAATGGTGAAATGGTAGGCGGAAAATACACTGATATTATGGTTTGGACAACCTATTATAAAATTGCGCCGTATTTATTGATTTTTATTGTAAGCGCCGCGATTATACTGATTTTGAAAAAGAAAACAAAATTGCTTATCGCAACTGTTTCGGTTTATCCCGCTCTTTGGTTTGTGGCGGTTTTATGCGCCGTTTTAGTGCAGAATTTTGTTGTGCGTCCGAATGAGGCTTCAATTGAAAGGCCTTACATAAAAAATAATATTGAGTATACTAACAGAGCATATAATTTATCCGACGTATCGGAAACCGAATACCCTATAGAAGGCAAGGTCACTGAAGACGCGATAAGCAAAAATTCCGAGGCGATAAACAACATCAGAATTGCGGATTACAACGCGACGCTTGAATCGTATAATCAGCTGCAGGGCTTTAGAAATTACTATCAGTTTAAGGATATTGACGTTATCCCCTACACCGAAAACGGTCAGGCAAAAGCCGCATATATTTCGGCAAGAGAAATAAATGTAAGCAAAAGCGATAAACAGTCTTCATCTTATATCAACAGCAAAATGCGGTATACTCACGGTTTTGGTATAGTTATGAGCTCAATAAGCGAGCTTACGCCGGAAGGTCTGCCCAAATTTATTGTAAAGGATATGAATGATACAAGTGAAAACAGCCCCGTTAAGGTTACCCAGCCCAGAATATATTTCGGCGAGACCGATAAAAGCTATGTTATTGTAAATTCTCTTCAAAAGGAATTGGATTATTATAATGAAAATACTGAGAAGGAATACAGCTATAACGGAAATGCAGGGATAAAGCTGGACTTCTTAAACCGCATACTTTACGCGTGCAAATACGGCGATATAAATCTTGCTATATCGGGTTACATTAATGATGAAAGTAAAATTTTAACTAACCGGAATGTTATAGAAAGAGTAAAGCTTGCCATACCCTTTTTAAAATACGACGAGGACGCGCAGATTGCCGTAACGGAAGAAGGCAGGCTTGTATGGATTGTGGACGGATATACAACCACAAACTATTATCCTTATTCTCAAAGAAGCTATGATATTGACAAAACCTTTGGAACAAACTATGTAAGGAATTCCGTAAAAGTTATTATAGACGCTTATGACGGCAGTGTCAGCGCATATATAGTAGATTGGAACGACCCTATGGTTGTAACATATAATTCGGTTTATCCCGGAATTTTCAGCACCGAAGCTATGCCGGCATACCTTGCGGCGCAGATAAAATATCCTAAAAAGCTGTTTCAGATACAAGCAAATATTTACAGAAACTACCACAATACAAATCCGTCTACTTTTTATTCAAAATCAAATGTTTGGGAGGTTGCGAAAGAAAAATACGGTGAAAACGGCGAGATTAAAAATATTGAGCCTTATTACAGCATTGTAAATGTAAACGGCGCCTCCAAGCTGATGATTATGCAGCCGTTTACCCTTGCCGGTAAAGACAGTAACCTCATGGCGTGGTTTGCGGCGGATTCCGACATTGAAAATTACGGAAAGCTGACTTCGTATATTTTCCCTAATGATAAACACGTTTACGGCACCTTGCAGATTGAGAATAAAATAGACAACGACCAAAATATATCAAAAGAGCTTGCCTCTTTGAAAAGCGATACCTCCAGACTCAAACGCGGTAATCTTTTGGTTGTGCCTATCATGGGTACTATTGTTTATGTAGAGCCTATTTATGTTACCACTCCGAGTCAGCTGTCGCTTCCGGAACTAAAGAAAATTATAGTTGTCTGCGGTGATACGGTTGTTATAGATAACACTTTATCGGCGGCGTTTAAAAAGCTTATTGAGCTTAAACCCGAAACGGGATACAGCTCGCCTGTTACGCAGCCCGCGAAATCTGTAAATGACCTTTCGGAAGCATTAAGCGCAAGGGTAGCGGACGCGATAGCGAAATATAATGAAGCTAAACAGTTTTCAAAGGAAAACGACTGGGTAAATTACGGCCGTGCGATGAAAGAATTCGACGATATTATGAGCCAGATTGATTATAAGCTTAAATATCCCGAAACTGATATTCCGCAAAATAATGTGCCTCAACAATAAACATTTTTAAAATCCGCACATATAATGTAATGACAAAGGCGTCACAACAGTGATGCCTTTTTATTTTTTTCAGGAGGTTATATATATGTGCGCAATTGCAGGCTTAGTTGATTATAACAACAATATAAATAATGATACGATTTTAAAAATGCTGGATACAATGAAAAGACGAGGCCCTGACGCGAGCGGAATTTATAAGTCTGAAAATACTTGTATTCTTCACAGCCGTTTAATCGTTGTTGACCCAGAAAACGGCAAGCAGCCGATGATTTATGATAACGGAGACACTAAGTATATTCTTACATATAACGGCGAGCTTTATAACACTGAGGAAATCAGGCGTGAGCTTGTTTTAAAAGGATATTCCTTTACAGGGCATTCCGATACAGAGGTGCTTTTAAAGGCTTATGCGGAATGGGGAAGCTATTGCTTGCAAAAGCTGAACGGAATTTTCGCGTTCGCGGTTTGGAATGAAAAAGAGCAGACCCTGTTTATGGCGAGAGATAGAATAGGCGTTAAACCATTCTTTTTTTATGAATATAAAGACGGTATAATTTTCGCTTCGGAAATTAAAACACTGCTGGCAAACCCTAAGATTAAGCCGGCTGTTGATAAGGACGGATTAAACGAGATTTTTCTTTTAGGGCCGGCAAGAACAGGTGGAAACGGAATATTCAAAAATATATGCGAGCTTAAACCCGGTGAATACGGTGTTTTTAACAGATACGGAGTAAAAAAAAGAACCTATTGGTCGCTTAAAGCGGCTCCGCACACCGATAATTTAAGCCGGACGATTGAAAAAACAAGGTATTTGATTACAGATTCCATCAAACGTCAGCTTGTGTCGGATGTGCCTTTGTGCTGCTTTTTATCGGGAGGGCTGGATTCAAGCATTATTTCGGCTGTAGCTGCGGCGGAATACAAAGAAAGAGGAACAAGCCCGCTCACAACCTACTCGGTTGATTATGAGGATAACCAAAAATACTTTCAAAAAAGCCTGTTTCAGCCTAATTCGGACAGCAGCTATATAGAAATGATGCGTGAGTATATACGCTCTTCGCACAGAAACGTGGTTTTAGAAAACACACAGCTTGTGGAAGCGCTGCATGACGCCGTATGCGCGAGAGATCTGCCGGGCATGACTGATATTGATTCATCGCTTCTGCTGTTTTGTGGTGATATAAAAAAAGATTTCACAGTCGCCCTGTCAGGAGAATGCGCGGATGAAATTTTCGGCGGATACCCTTGGTATCATAATGAAGATATGCTGTTTGAAAATACTTTTCCGTGGTCACGTTCAATATCTATAAGAAAAATGGTTATAAAGGATGGGGTTTTAGGCGGCGACGCTGATGAATATGTTCACAGCAGATACATGGATACGGTAAACAGCGCGGATAAACTTCCAACCGACAGTAAAATTGACAGCAGAATAAGAGAAATGTTTATGCTTAATTTCTATTGGTTTATGCAGACCTTACTCGACCGAAAGGACAGAATGTCAATGTATAACGGGCTTGAGGTGCGCGTTCCTTTCTGCGACTACCGAATAGCGGAATACGCTTATAATATGCCTTGGCATTTAAAATCTCTCGAAGGAAGGGAAAAAGGAATTGTTCGTGAAGCGGTCAAGGATTTACTGCCTCACGAAATAATATGGCGAAAAAAAAGCCCGTATCCCAAAACCTTTCACCCTGAATATTTTGAAATAGTGAAAAATAAGGTATTTAACCTATTAAATGACAATACTACTCCCCTGCCCGAAATGCTCAGCAAGAAAACTTTAATTGATTTCGCACAGGAAGGCTCGGCGCTTAAAGCTCCGTGGTATGGTCAGCTTATGGGATTGCCGCAGATTTTCGCTTATATTTATCAGATATATGAGTGGATAAAGGAATATAATGTGGAGTTTATATAAGGCTGCGTATCGCACCCAAAAAAATAAAACCCCCGCCGCAGAGCCGTGCGTCGGGGGTTTTATGTTAATATTAATAACTTTTTTCATTTAAAACTTAACTATTCAGCAACAACAGCAGTGCCTGAAACTGTTACCATAAGCATATTATTTGCCTGCCCCAGCACCTCATAATCAACATCGACTCCAACAACGGCATTTGCTCCCATACCAGCGGCTCTTCTTGACATTTCCGCTAAAGCGCTTTCTCTGGCTTCAATCAGCTCATTTTCATACGACCCCGATCTGCCGCCGAAAAAGTTTGTAAGCCCTGCCGCAAAATCTTTAATAAAATTAACTCCTGCTATTACTTCGCCGAAAACAATACCTTTGTACTCTATTATTCTTTTTCCTTCTAAGGATGGTGTTGTTGATACTAACATTTCAATTCCTCCAATCATATTAAAAACCTTTACTTACATTATACAATAATTAACTTAAAAAGTCAAAGTTTTTTATAATAAATTAGGGTATGCTGAAAAAATCAGACATTAATAAATACGCTATATGAAAAAGTTAATATGTTTCAAAACAGGATTGGATTTCTTTTACTTGCGCTGATGTTAGTTTAAAATCAAATGTTGTATATACAGAGCAAATACCCTCTCCTTTAATAACCTCGTCTCCAATCCGCTTATTTAATAAAAAATTCAAACAATTATTAGCATCATTATTAATTGAAGCACGACTTGAAAATAGAAAATTTGATATATTTCCAAGTTTTTTTTGATGAATAAATCGTAATTTCCCGATTTTATCAGAAAGAATTTCGTCAATTTTCCTCAATCCGAGGCTTTGATACGGATTATCTAATAATTTATCTATTGCTGTGTCGGGAACTTTATGCGCTATACATAATTTTCTGAATGACGAAATCAATTCGCCGTTTGCGATAATGTTTTTTCCATACTGCACCCACTCTGCTTCCGTTAATTCTGGAAAATAGTGAACCATAAGCTTTGCAAAAAAGCTTGTAACTATTTCAATTTGATCACGCAAGAGCCTTGAATCAAACATTCCAATTTCATTTTTCATAATTACTATAGCTTCACATAATTCTAAATGGTTCCCTATGCCGCTACCATTGGGCTGTAGTGTATCAGTTAATACGCTTTTGACGTACAGATTATTTTGTAATAAAATTCTTACAATTTTTTCGTGTAACTCCTGCGCGAACGATTTGTTAAAAAATGCTCCCTCGCCATATCTAACGTCTAACAAAAGCAGATCCGCAGGACAGGCAAGCTGTTTTGATGCTATGCTGGCTGTTGCAAGAGTAACAGAATCCACCGTATTCGTAAAGCCGCGGATTTGATAAAGAATCGTATCGACGGGGCAAAGACAATCATGAGCTACAGTCATGGAAACGCCACAACGCTTTAGCGTTTCAACTGTTTCTTGACCCGGCATTGGAAAATGGAATCCCTTTATAACACTTAATTTACTCCAGGTTCCCCCTGTAAAACTCAATGACTTCGCAACGGTAAAAGGCGAAATAATCGGATATTTATCCGAAACCGCAGAAAGCATTCCAGGTAGCAGTAAAGCAACCTTTTCAGACAGCGCACCCGTAGGATAACGCCGAATAATTTTCTTATCCGGGAAGTTTTCCCGATAATCAAAGACCCGCCCTGTATCCCGCATGGATAAGGTCATGTTAAATAAGTCTTCCTCACTGATATCATTACAATAGATAATTATTAAGAATAGTCCGATAAAGCAATTATCAATTGTTCCAGATGTAATCCTGTTCATAGCATATGAAAACAATTCTTTCCCTATGGTATCGCCAACTAATAAATGACTTAACAGCTTTACTAAAGTGTTATCTATGCTTTCCTTCGGCAAAAACAGTTTGGTGAGAACGGTAGATTGAGGGAAAAGGCAACACAGATAACTGTAAAGTTTTGAATCTGACGAAAGGAGGATTTGCAGGATTTGTTCAGCCTCCGATTGGTTCTTCGATACTAATACCAAATATGCTAAAACGCTGCGCTGAAATACGTTTAAGTCGTTAATAAGCGCTGATATTTCTGATTCCTGAACTGTTTCATGCAACATTAAACGTTCTTTTATATTTATATAAGCATTCATGTACTTTCCTCCAAAATTGACTGTAGCTTGTGCGCTGCGTGTTCCGGTCCATCATTACTTTGCTTAAAAATTATTAGACGCTTATCAAAGTCTTTAGCGTATTTTTCGCATGCTTCCAACATAGGACGCCGCAATTTGAAACACTGAGCAAGATATTCTTCCTCGTTGTCCTGTTTGCGATTGCGCTTTCCTAAAAAAGTTTTCCATACGTCCTCATTAATATCAAAAAAAAGCACAATATCCGCATTGGGAAGTTTTTTATAATCGAGTTCAGCCATTTGCTTAACAACGCTATAATAAGCGTCTTTTTTTGGTAAAAACCATTCAAGACTATCACTACCAATATAATTAACAAGCAATTTATCAAAATATGAATCAACAAAGGCTATTTTTCCATTTTCGGCATCATTTTTTGCCTTGAACAGCCCAGGAATACGCATTGAACGAAACCATGTGATAGAGCCGAAATAACCAAAATAATTTCTTTTATGTACAGCCTCCGGCCAAGGATTGCACGCATCATTTTCCTCCGGCTCATAATATGCCGTGACAATATCGCCATATAGAACCGCTAAATTCCGAACAACTGACGATTTACCGCAACCAGGAATGCCCATTGCCGCTATCATTTTTCCGCTGAGTGTGCTATCCATATCAAATCCCCCTAAAATACAATACTATCAAAAAAGTCATCTATCTTTAATTTATAAACTTCTTTAACTTTGCAAGCACTTTCTGTGTTATATACTCCCTTTTCCAAATGCGGAGAACGAATCCCATGTTGAATGGACATCCGTGCTTCCATAAACGCAGAAAGGTTATCACATAACTTAATAATTTTTCCGTCTACCGCCGTTTTCTCATTAACAAATTCATCCATTGGTTCAATATATTCATCCCCGCCTTCAATCCCCCATTGAATTAATTGGCATTTTCCGTCATCAAAGAGAACTCTGTTGGAAAATTCACCATGTTTTCTATATTCTTCCTTTTGATCCTCCACATCTGGAAAAAGGCACACCCAATTTTCATCTTCTTTTTTCTCAAGCTGCCCTGTGATAAACCGCATTTTGTTACGCCATTTTTCCGGGATTCTGTTAAATACTTTTTCTTCGCATCGTTCTTTTTCAATTTCAGCGATTTTATCCCTGATTATTGGATCTGCATTTTTCACTGGAGAAATAATGTCCCGAGTAAGAGCTTCCGGCAAATCATGAAATAACGCCGCATAAAAATTATTTACAATGCGTTCATCTTCTAATCCGCATTCAACACTAATAAAATACACTAACACTGCGGTATACATACAATGCCCTAAAACGCTGGTTAATGGTATTCTTGGCGTTTGGCTCCAACGAGTTTGATACCTTAGGTTTTCGATTAATTGAAATAAAGAGAATAAGCCGCCTTCCTCCTGACTATAAAAATCTGTTACACCGATTAGGCTCTGAAATTGGGATTGATATAATTTTTTATTAATACTATCTTGAATTTTCTTCAAATCTAAAGAGTCAGAGTTAAAACGCTTAATAATTTCAAATTCACTTTGAGTAACGTATTTGTGTGAAAAAGTCAAAATGCTCGATTCAGTTCCATTTAATGTTGCGTCCATATTTGAATACTCTTTAAAGCCATCTTTGATTTTATCAAATAACCCTATTGATTTCTTATCCCAATCAGAAAAAATCATATTGTTCAAAGAAACATTCAGAGATGCCCGAATATCTGCCCTAATATCCGATGTTGAGATTTTACACATTAAGTCAAAAACATTACCGTCGACAATTTTTCGCCAGTTTAAAGGTTTGTTATCCTGTTCAGCTTTTCGCCGTTCTAAAGATTTTTTATCCTGTTCAGCCTCGTTAGCTAAAAAATAAGTCAGTACTGATTTCAGGGCATGATGATCAATTTCCACCAATTCTACAGGACGAATCCGATCGTTCCAACGCAAAATAGAAAAACTTTCGAATAATTTTGCCGCTAACGCATATGTAAACATGTTACTACCAACCTTTCCAGATAATTTTTTATTTTGATAAATAGCGGATATGAGGTAGAGGTAGATATAAATATAGATATAGATATAGATTATAAATAAACCTGTTATTACATCCATATTTTATATTATTATATATATTTTATCAATATATTACCATATTGTCAAGTATATATAAAAAAACTGTATTTTCGACAGAGTAGAAAATAAATTAGCTAATGGTCTTCAGCAAAATAATTTAAAAATGGTGTTATTCTATTATTGAAATTATCCAAATACTGTGTTTACTTAAAAAATAAAATAAAAAAATCGATAAGATTATATCCTTAACGATTTTTTTATTTTATTTAATTTTAATGACAAGCACCATTAAATATTCACTTTATTTTTTCAGTATCCACACTGTCATTTCACTAGGCCCCCTGTTTGCAAAGCCGAAATAAGGTATCAGCTTTATATCCTGTTTAACATAATTACTTGAGGCAGGCATATATAAGCTTTTAAAGCGGCTTTCATCGCGGCGGCAGCCTTTTGTTAAAAGAACAGGCGCATTGAAAAAATCATCATTTATAACTTCAAAATCTGCATTACTGTCAATATATAAATCGCGTAGGTTTTTGCCGCAGTCCACACCTTCAATGCAGTAAACCAGCGGCCCGCGTGTTACGGCAATCCGGCCTGAATTTTCCTGTACAAACGGAGAACTCTCTATCGGCGTTACAGGCATTTCAAAATTAATTTGAATTTCAGCTTCTCCTTTTGTTTTAATATAAGCATACCCGTTTTTCAGTTCATATTCCTTGTCGATTTGAAACGTACCGCACCAGCCGGGAATTCTTATCGCAATATTCGGGCTTTTCCCTTTGATATGTAACTTAATTCTGCCGTTAGACGGGTAATTTGTTTCCTGTGATATGTCAAGCCCGTCTATATTTGCCGCGCTTGACATATAGTGATGTATAAAAACTGTGTCCTCATTTTTGGAATATATAAAATTTTCTAAAGAAGCTATAAACCTTAAAACATTAGGCGGGCAGCAGGAACAGTCAAATACTTCCTTGCGCTGCATAATCGGCAAATGTTCTTTATTATTTGTACTTGAATTCACTTCATGCTTTACGGGGTCAATTTCAAGCGGATTTTCATAGAAAAAGCTTTTTCCGTCCAGTGATACTCCAGACAAAAATCCGTTATACATAGCTCTTTCCGCAACATCCGCATAAACAGAATCTTGAGTTGCCAAAGTCATTTTATGTGCGAAGAGCGCAAGCCCTAATGCGGCGCAGGTTTCAGCATAAGCTGTTTGATTCGGCAGGTCATAATCTATTGTGAACGCCTCGCCTATTGAGGTTGAACCAATGCCTCCGGTGATATACATTCTGCGGTTTTGAATATTATCAAAAATTAATCTGCATGAATTCAGCAGGGCGTCATCATTATATTCCGCCGCAAGGTCAACCATTGCGTTATATAAATAAACCGCTCTTACTGCATGACCTTCGGCAGTTTTTTGCTCTCTGAGCGGAAGATGGTCTTGCGTATACCTTGCGTTGGCAAAATCGTAAAAACTGTTCTTATCCTTTTCATTACAGCCCCGCCGGTCTATAAAAAATTTACTGAGCTTTAAATAATTAATCTTTCCAGTGGCATGATATAAACGAATGAGAGCAAGTTCAATTTCGGGATGCCCGGGAGTGATATAATCCGCGCTGTCCTCAACACTGAACACCTTTTCTATATAGTCCGCATATTTACACATTATTTTCAAAAATTTATCTTTGCCTGTTACTTCATAATACGCAACGGCTGCTTCAATTAAATGTCCGGCGCAATAAAGCTCATGGTCGGTGCGGCGTTTAAACCGCTGGTCCTTTTCGGCAACCAGAAAATAGGAATTAAAATAGCCGTGTTTATCCTGATTTTTCTCAATTATATCTATTGTTTCATCTATAAGCTCAATCAGTTTATCATCATGTTTCCGTAATAAAATATAGGCGGCGCCCTCCAGCCATTTAGCTACGTCGGAATCCCAAAATATATGAGGTTTGTTCGTGTCACCCTCCTTCCATAAACATTTCAATGCGTCAAATCGACCGGTTTCTTTAAATCTGCCATATACGGCATTTAAAGTTTCATCGGCATTAATCCTCTGCTTTTCATACCAAAATCCGCTGGTTAATCTCACATTTTCAAGTCCTATAGATTTTGACGATTTCATTTTTTAAATCCTCCTCTTGACTTTTTTCGTTAGTTATATTATAATTCAATTTATGTTAGTATTCAATATCAAAAAAAGTATAAAAAGTGAGAAAATCAGACATGATTGAAATTAATTCCTTATACAGCGTCCAATATATCTCATCAGGGTTATTTGAATCGGAGCAGGAATGGATTCACCCTAAACGCAATATTGACAGCTATGAAATCATACTTGTTATTGATGGCGAGGCATATATACAGCAAGAGGATATGCGGTATGTTTTGAAAAAAGGCGATGTGCTTTTGCTTTCTCCCCAAAAACTTCATTTTGGATATCAGATAAGCAAAAGCAAGGTTTCGTTTTACTGGCTGCATTTTACGACGAATTTTACGGAAGCCTTTGGAATAAGCGATTTTTCGCATTTTGATGAAAGCTATAGTATTTTAAGCTTATTCAGGCAGCTTCTTCATACCGCTAACACACACGGATATCTGCCGGAAACGGTAGATTTATATGTTGGTTTGATTCTTTGCGAGCTTGAGTTTAAGCAAAGTAAACAAAATAACGCTGCCGGTCATCTGTCCGGGCAGGTAATTGAATGGATAAGAATAAATTCCGACAGGAATATTACCGTAATGAATGTGGCCCAGCATTTCGGATATAATGAAAACTACATCAGCAAACTTTTTAAAAAGTCATTTCAAATCGGCATAAAAGATTTTATCAACGAAGAAAGGATTAAGCTTGCGAAAAATTTATTACTCAGCACTAACTACTCGGTAAAACAAATCGCAAATATGCTTGATTATAAGGAAGAAAACCTTTTTATTAAATTTTTCAACTATCATGAAATGATAAGCCCGACAAAATTCAGGAATACTTATTTTAATACGCATATGAATAATAAATAATTGAATTTAGATAAAAGGGGACGCGATTTTTGCGTCCCCAACGTAATCTTATTATAATTTTTGCTACCAACAGGTTTTTACGGAGTATAAATAGTTTTGCAACGCTTCAACAAAGAAAAAATCTCCGTATGTAGTATAATTCATCTGCCCGTTTTGGTAACTCAATATCCCCGCTGTGTTGATATCCGCGTTAAAATAAGGTTCACAGCACAGCGCCTGCAAACTGTTTTTCGCGTTTTTTAAAAGCCAATCTTCATTTGTTTGACGATATAGCTCAAGTAAACCGCAGGCTGTTATTGCAGCCGCGGAGGTATCCACATTGAAACAACAGTTTTTATCATCGTTTTCTTCCCATACGGTTAGCTCATTACCGTTGCCGCAAAACTTTGCCGGTTTATCCTTAGGCAAACGAAAATCCCACACAGGAATCCACATATTATCCGGCATGGATTCAAAATATTTTTTTACCGTATTTAATGCGAGATTGCGGTATTTTTCACTGTTTGTATATCTGGCTAAAATAGAAAAACCATAGACAGCCCAAGCTGTTCCTCTTGCCCAATGCGACCCGTTTTCATATCCGCAGCCGTTATTTTCCCTTATCATTTCGCCTATCGCGCGGTCAAAATCAAAGGAATGCGCCACACTAAAATCCTTGCGGATAAAATATTTTGCGGTTGTATCGGCATGCAGAGTTGCCACATCCCGGTAGAATGTATTACCCGTTTCTTTATGAGCCCACATTAGAAGCGCTATATTCATCATGCAGTCAATAATGGCGCGTCCTACCCTATTATCATCATCCATTTTACCCCATGCATCAATATAATGCCCTCTTAAATCAAAACGCTTTGCAAGCTCATCCGCCGCCCTGAGAGCATCTTCCCTGTGGTGCATATCGCCTGTAAGCTGATACATAGCAACGCTGTACGGGCTATACAAAAAACCAATATCATGCATACTTTCCAGCGGTGTATCGAACATTTTTGAATGATAGTGCTTTTGAAAACGATTTGCCCACTGTAAATACGCCTCGTTTTTATCTGTGCGGTAATACAGCGGAGCAAGCCCTGTAGCAAACGAAGTCATCCAGTTGTACATTGCATAAATATCCGACCCTTTTTCTTGTTCATAATAATGTCCTGTTGTAGAGCCGCAAGCCTCAAGCGGGATTTCATTTATATTTTGCATATGAATACAAAACTTTTGCTTGCAGATTTCATATGCTTGTTCAAAAGTATGCATTATTCTCACCCTTTCTGAAATTACGACTGCGATAAAAATTCTTTTAACCCCTCAATTTGCGAAGCGGTTTTTCGCGCAAGACTGCCGTCCTCGTAAATCCCAAGGTTGAGGGTAACCGCGCCCTTTTTATCCATGCACGCTTTTACATATTGATATAACTCTTCGTTTGAGAATCTTGGGTCGGGCATGGTGTTTTCATTATACATCCAAAAGCAATCCAGCCAGGTAAGCACATGCCATTGCTTTACCGAAAAGTCATAATCCCATGGATATTTGTCAAGCTGGTTTGCTTCGCCGGGCAGATATTCTTCTTCCTCATACACAAATTCCATATGATTCGCGCCTGTACACATTGCGATTGCGCGATCTTTGTTACCCGCTTTTGCCGCCTCAAGCCATCTTTCTTTATCAAACCTCGAATTATCCCAATCGCGCGTTCTTAAAAAGCTTTTCTGACTTGCTGTGTAATTTCCGTCAAACCACCAGCCGTTTAGTTTATCGCCCAGTTTTTCGCCGTAATATTTCACGACGGGCATATATCTTTCCATAAATTCTTTTTTGTCAGTGCTTAAATCCCAGCCGAACGCAAGGCGCATATCTTCTGCCTGAGCGTCCATTTCACTAGGAATATATCCTATCAGCTTAATATTTTTTGCGTATAGCGCATCTGCAAGCTCCGCCATTAAATCACGTTTTGTGCATCTTCCCGCTATTCTCATTTCGATGTATGGGTTTTCCGACCAGTAATATCCCGTGTTCTGCCCGAACGGGAATATCACCCATCGCGCGCCCATTTTTTCTGCCTGCGCGACGAATACAGGTATATCAAAATTGTCCGCCATTTCGTTTGGGTTTAATTTTTTCGTGCCGTCCTGCCCTAAAACATGTGTAAGGAAATGCACCATAATACCATATTTGCCGCTCATCCATTGTACTTTACTCATAAAAACTACTCCTATTTATTTAATTAATAATTTTCATATCCAAGGGTGATAATGTGTTAATCTTATTCCAAACAAAGAGCTTTGCTATTTCGCCTTGCCCTAAATTTATCGCTTTGTTCACATTATATATTGAGCCCGCTCCGATTTGAACCGATTGAACGCTGATGTTTTTGAGCGACCCATTTTCATTATACACAGCAATAACCACGTCTGCGGGTTGCGTCTGCGTAGATTTATTTTTCAAAGCGGCGTTTAAAATTCCGCTGTTAATCGAAGCGGACTCAATTTCAACGGGAGAATAAGGCTGCGCGCTTAAAACCAATGACGCTTGTTTATTGTAATCCAGCTTTACACGAAAACGAGTAACGTTCCCCGAAGCTGACACAGCTGTCTGCTCTCCGTTTTCAGCGCTTATTTCAATTTCACGATTGTCATAGCGATATGAAATAGAATCATTATCTGTTGCAATAACTGCGTTTGTTTCGCTTTTTAAAACCGGAACATTCAGCCATAAGTCCGAAAGGGTTGTGTCGCCGGACACGCTCGCACTCATTTTAATATCGTTATCACGAAGCTCGTATCTCCATGTTACAACCGCCGATGTCAACGGTATGCTCTCAGTGATTTCAAATATTTTATTTGGTTCTACCCATAAAAGCGAAGCCTTTCCTTTGCCGTTGTACACAATGTTTCCAGTGCTGTTTTTACCGTATACACAGGTCGACATAATATCATCAGCAGTGGTTATATTATCATAATTATTGTGTTTTCTTGAAGCTACCGCAACGCCTGTAGGAGCGCTCCACAGCAGGCTCAGCCCCCCGCCCATGAATGATATATCCGGCATACCCGGATTTTCCGGGAAGGTATAAAATACATTCATATATAAGCCTTTGTGTTTCACCGCTATAATTCCGCTTTTATCCCAAATTCCCTCTTTATATTCGCAAGGCAGCGGCTCGGAGTTACAGTTTCCCACATTTTTCAGCGAAGCATACCATTCCTTGTATCCATTGGAAGAATACCCTTTTGTATTATTTTCATATTTGCTCCACGAAGCGTTTATCAGGCGCATTGCCCAAATATCATTATTGATATAATACGGAAATGTTCCTGCGCCGCCCACGCCGCCCAGCGGCATATTCATAATCTCATACCGCCGTTTTGCCAACGGAAATTCGTCTGCCGCAACGGGATAATTAATATGGTCGATGCAAGCGAATGTACCTGTAGTACGCGAGGTGAAATTGTTCGGCCCTACAATGCCCACATATTCAGGTTGTGTGGTCCAGAACAAGCTGTCAAATTCAATATTTTTTTGGATAGCGTTTTTTACCATATTTACAATTTCAGCATCTGCTCTGCCGCTTGCTATATGCGCTTTATACATCGTATATAGCAGCTGCTGATTCAGGTTGTGATACGAACCGTCGCAGCCTGAATTTTCAATAAAAAATCCTGCCGAGCTTTGACCGAGCCGCGCCATAAACGGCTCTCCGCAAACGGCGCTGATTTGCCGTTTCACAAAATCATGGTGCCGTTCAAGCCCAATCGCGCGATAGGTTGCTTCCACCGCCGTTACTGTAAACAGCCATTGATTGGTTACATTCATTCCCCTGTAATTACCTTGCGCGTCACATAAAGCCGACAGCGCGTTATCAATTACCCGAATTGTCTGCTCATCCAGATACTCCCTGATATCCGCATAGCATTTCGCGATATAACTAAAATAGAAATTGCCGTGTGTTGTGGGATATGCCGAAGCGTCATTCCCCTCGCGGATAATTAAATCTTCACTAAGCGCCTGCAGCGACCCTAAAATTGAAATTGCGCTGCAGTTGATAAGGGCGCTGTTTTTATAAAAATAATTTAACTCCGCAGGAGTAGTTACCACCGAACCAAACGCGGGACTGCCCCATGCGTTAAAGTTACCGGTCTCCCACGATTCGGGCATCGTACCCGAATCATACTGCTCGGTTGTCATAAACCTGCCTAAATACGGGCTGTTTTCATCCATGATCTGCCGGTTCACCTGATCGCCAAGCGGACTAATCAAACCATACGACCCAAACATAAGCGATTCCGCAACCGGATAATTTATTGTTGGCATTGTAGCGGGTTTATTAACCGAAACATTAAAGTTTTTACTTCTCAGAAGCCTTAACGCCTCAATTCTTGCCGATTCCTGAATTGTCCCCTGGCATACTATGCCCTCTGTCACGCGCCAGCCGCCCTGCAGCGCAAGCGCCATTTCCTTTGTAGAGCAAAGCAGCGATGGTACACGGTCAACAATCAATCCGCCGCTAAAATCACTTGCCAACGCCAGTTTATACACACTGCCCGAAACAAGATTTGTAAATTCTAAAGCGGTTTTGGCAAATGTATTTATACTTGCGGCGCTGTTTGCCACAACATTATCAGCGCTATCCAAAAGCTGAAAGCTTTTCCCGAGAGTTGACGCTACCTTTATGCTGTTTGCCTTTTGCGGCACATAAATATAGGATTCCAGAGGCGTTGTACCCGTTACGCCCAAAATATTTTCTCCGCGCACGCCCCAGCTCACAGCATTATTTAACCCAATTGAAACGCCATCGCCGATTCTGCCACAGATAAACACAATCTGCCAAATGCCCTCCATTGAATAATTTACATTTAAAATTTTCGCGGTTGTGCCGGTTTTAGAATATGTAAAATCATAAATTGCCGCTAAATTTCCTTGCGGATCAATTATTTTGGCGTATGCCGACGGAGTAAAAGGCAAATCGTCCTCACGCGTTTTGTTTTGGGTTGTTCTTGAAAAATATACCGACACAGGCGCGTTATTCGTAAAAGTTGCCAGCATTGCGCACCCTCCGAGGCCTGCCTGCGCAATAATTGAAAATTCCTGATACACCGAAAATTCACTTGTCACATCACAGGTTGTAAAGGTGTAATTCGCACTGCCGATGGTTTCGCCTAAAATATCCTTAAGGTCTTCACCAAAATCAACCTCAATATCACTTCCGTAAGGCAATATGCCATCAGTTCCCGATATAGTGATTTTACTGGTTCCGTTTGTATTTTCCTCATAAATATACTGCCAGTCGGTATATATTTTTTGATTAACCGTCATAACAATGTTTGCGAGTGAACTTGAATCCAGCAATCTGTTAAAAATAAAATACAAATTACTCTGCGGCGAAAAATTTTCTTTTGCCGAGGTTTCAATCATTGCAAATTCTTCGTTCATCGGCATGTATTTTGTTTCGATTTCCTGCCCGCTGGAATTCTTAACCGCAAAACGCAGATTATCTAAGCTGATTGCTGTAAAGCACACACCGATTTTCTCAAGCTGATTTGCATTTACTGTTTTTGTAACACTTGCCGTACACTGATTGTTATTGTATGCTTCAAGTGTAATTGTTTCGCTGTTTTCGCCATGATTTTTAACATAGATGCTGCCTTCATATACTCCAAGCGCATCAATATATGACACAATCGGCGTTGTTACAATGATTTGAAAACCCGATGATTGAGCGGAATAGGACGGGGCGAGCATTATTAAAACAATCAGAAAAAATAAAATCCATTTATTTTTCATAACAGCACACCACCTTTACTGAAAGACAATCGCACTGCCGAAGGTGTTTCCGGAAGTCAGCGATTGCGACGCAAAAACTTTGATTTTGGAATTTACGGTATTCTCCAAATAAAAAAACCCGTTTAAGCTTTGCGATTCAAAACTAAAAAAGCTCTTTTTAAAATAGGCGCACTTAACAAGCTTATCATTAGTATAATACCCCGCGATAATATAACCGTCGGTTTGACGGCCTGACGTATTTGTAATATTAATTTGATAATAGAGTTTGCCGTCAGTGACGTCCGTCAAATTATCAATGGTATTTCCGCTGCTGTTTTTGCATTGCATAGCAAGCTGAAAACTTGGCGCGGCATAGGTTTGATATGTAAGCTGCTTTTCCTGCAGCAAAGTGTTCCCTGCAATATCTGTAAAATTGGCAGGAAAAACTACTTTATATGTACCGCTGTATTGCATGGGCTGATTCCATTTGATATAGATTCGGTTGGTCATGGTTCCATCGCTTGCGGTTGTCACTTCCTGCGCCGCTTGATAGAGCGAGGAAGAAACCAACGCATTATTGCAGTATACAGATATTTTTTGCAATTCGCCCTCTTCAACGGGCGAGGAAAAATCAAAAGACACCCGGCTATCTATAGGAATAAGCGTTCCGTCGTTACCGTCATAGCGCAAACAGTTAAAATTGTTTGGAACTATATAGGCGTAGATATTGTCAATGGTATAGATTTCCCCTGTTTGCGGATACCATCTGATTTTTGCAGCGTTTGTTTCCTGTATATTTTGAAACGCAATATTGTTAGCTGTAATATTACCGATTTTCACATGATAAACCTGATTTTGCATATCAATGATATATTTCTCTTGTAATTCCGTATTTTTGCCGAAAGTAAACCCTAAACCTTTATTATTAGGCCTGAAATTGATGTAGTCACCGTTTTTTTGTGTGAACATTTGAATTATATTTCCGCTGTTTCCCGCAATAATGGAATGAGTATAATTCCAGTCATTATCATGCTGAAGAATATTTTCATTAAATCCCGTAACCAATTTTGATTGCGGATAGGCTTGCAGATTATATGCTTCTTTGAACAAAAAATCAAAATAACGTGAAGCGTTACCTGAAATTTCGCCTATATTATAAGCCGTAAACTTTAGTTTGTTATTGCCGTTTTCATATACAAAATCATAATTTTTTATTCCGTTATTTGTGGTTCCCGTCACGATATCTGAAGCATTCGCAATATAGGTTTTTGCGTTATCTGTGATATTTTCAAAATCCCAGTAAGCAACGCTTTTGCTGCAGAGAGAATCCGCAGCAAAAGCGTTTACACTGAAACATAAAGTTATAATTAATATAAAACGCATTTGTATTTTTTTCATCATCATTCCTCTTTCCCGCAAGGAAAAATCGTGTTATTCAAATGTTACTGTTTCTGAAATTAAAGCGAGTGAGGTCAAATCCAGACACACAAATGCCTGCAATTTTGCCGCTGATTCAGGAATATACATACTATGCATGAAATCAGCCGACCCGTTCGGCTCATATTGGTATTGAGCGAACCCGCAGTCAATCATTTCGCCGTTTTGATTATACATCGTCATTACACAATATGCTTTAGTTGTATTTTGGATTTCGGCGGTTGTGTTCATGGTAAAGCTGGCATATTTATTTTTTACGTCTGACAATCTTACGGCCTCATTGCCTTTATTAAATATATTGGTTTTACATTGCAGGCTATTAATAACAATTCGCGGCGCTTTTTCCGTTTCAAACTGATATACCTGGAAAACTCCGATTGGATTTGAAAGAAAGTCGCAGACTTGGCTTCCGAATGTTATATTATAAATCTTTCCATAATCCATTCCTGAAATAAAATCAATTGTTAAAAGCACATAGCAAGCGTTAGTCTGGGTGTCTTTTACAGATTTTTGCGTAATTTTATATTTTCTGCTCGCAACCGGTTCGCCATTTGCCGTAATTGTTATCGCATCAAATGATTTTTTGGAAAGATATGTTGAAATCATTGCCGTAAAATCGCTTTCAACGCTGACATCTGAAACATTATTCGGAGCGGCGCCGGAAATTGCCGGAATCTGCGATGCTTTGGGAACGGTAAACACACGAACCTCATCCAACGAAAATGTCTGGTTTTTTTCTACCTGAAATGTCATTCCTGTAATATCCGTAAAGGTACCCGACGAAATAAAGGTTTTGCCGAGAAAGGCGCTGCCGTTCATATAAAAATCAAAGGTATTCTCTGAAAGGTCAAACACATACGTCGAGGTAACAACTTCGTTTAAATTTACTTTACCGCCGATTGAGCCGTTGTTGTTACAGCGATAACTCGGACCTGCCCCCGCGTTTTGAGCCCAGAACATTTGCGTAAGCGCTTTGGAGGCAGAGCCGTTAGTGCCATTTATTACTGTATGAGTATAGGCTCCGCTTTCCGCTTTTTCAATCACTTCCTGAAATGATACTACCAGTTTTGTATCGGGGAATTTAACAAGATTGTAGGCCTCGCTGAAATTAAACGCAAAAGTTCGAGTAGCGTTGCCTGTAATTTCATCTGTGCCGTATCCTGTAAACTTTAAAGCGATTGAATTATCTATTGCGGCAAATTCATAACTTTTAATACCTGAATTGGTTGTTGAGGTTGTAATGCCATGCGCCCCTGAGGCAATGTAAGCCGCCGCCGATTCTGTAATGTTTTCAAAGGTTTCTTCAAACAGAGGATTAAAATCAGCCGCAAGCGTGTTTGAAGCAAAGAGGCTTATTATGATACAAATTAAAATTCCAGTTGAAATAATTTTCTTCATCATGTTAACCTCCTATTCTAAAGCATTTGTGATGTTAACCGACCATGGTTTCATCAAATATGCGTCGTTCCATAAATACATTTTGACCGTTCCTCCGCCAAGCGTATTTTCAATGGTTGTGCCTGCGCCCATGATTTTTATTTCATTTGCTTCAAGCTGTGATTTTGTACAGGTCATTTTACATAAGTAACCGTATTGATTATATAACGCAAGCATAAGCGTCGCCTGCGTGGGCTGCGGCGTGTTATTGGACACTGTCGCCTGCACGTTTTGAAAGCTGTTATCCGCGGCAAAGCTTGGCTGCTGCGCGCTTTCCTGACCTAATCCTTTAAAAATCTGATAAGATTCCAACGTAACCTGCGGTTTCGCTTCGGTTGTAAAGCTTATCTTTTCGCCGTTAGCATACAGCCCGCTGTTTGACATTAATTTAGAAAAATCAACTGTATAGCTTGTGTTATAGGCTAAATGCTTTAAATAGGATAACAAAACTGTTTTTTCATCTTTAAGGGAAAGCAGATAGTCGCCCTCTTCAAGCGATGAAATCGTAACTTCCGATAAAGACGACGTCGAAATTGTTTGTGAAAACGCAAATTCCTGTGATTGTTCCACCGCTACGCTTGTTTGATTGTTTTCCAGCGTGGACGATAACAATTTCATTTTATCCATGGTATAGAGTTCAAGGTTATCCATCATAACAGACCCGCCGCGCAAATCAAAGCTTACATTGCTCACAGATGCGGCGGAATTTCTAAACGGAATGTTATCCTTGCTGTAATTAAAGCTATTATCTTCCGCATTGATACTTAGGGCATAGGTTGTGGTTGAAAAGTCAATCGCGAATTTATAATGATACCAAACCGCGTTTGTTCCGTATTTGATATAAGTGCCTGCATTGCCCCATTGATTGCTTCCCGTAACGCTTAAATCCGAATATCGATAGTCTTCAAGCATATTCGTTGTATCTCCCGCTCCAACGCCAAACCAGCCTTGAAGCACCGAAAAGTTCGGGAAGGAATACGCTGTAAATCTCGTTGGGCATTTCACGTCAAATTCCAAAATTAAAATATCATTATTGGGTGTGTATGATTTAGGAATTGTAAAACTCGGAATACCGGAGGTACGCCCCTCAACCGAAGCGTAAAGCGCGTTTCCTGTATTTCCGCTTCCGCCGCGTACCTCCAGCACATCGCCCGCCGAAGCGGAGAGCGATGTGCTTAATCCGGCAGACGAAAAGAATTTCGCGAATTCAAATACGCCTTCATTATTTACATAACCTGGTGCGGTTTCAAAATCGGTTTTAAATAAATATTTTTTATCACTTTCATCCGCAAGGCAAAGCTGCATGGACAAAGCAATGATTGCACATAAAAGTATGCTTATTTTTTTCATGTATTTCACCCTTTCTTTTATCTGCATGAAATGTCGAGAGTAATTTTACCGTTTTTAGGGAACTGAATGTGCATGCATTGAGTTGTATCGCCCGCCGGCGCAAGCTCGGACTTGTCTGAATCCCATTTATAGGTCATCACTTGATCTCCCTTGCCGATTTCAATTTGTCCTTCTTTATAATTGACAATTTCCAATGCCGTACCGTTTTTATTCACATAAAGAGGCAGGTTAAGCCACAGGTTTCCGCCTTTCGGAGATGAGAGCGAAACAGTGAGTTTAAGCCCTGTATCAACCAATTCATAACGCCATGTAACCGTTTGACTGGTATTGGGTATTGTGCCTGAAATTTCCCAGATTTCATTGTCTTTGATCCATTTTAGCGTGGAATGTTCTTTTCCGTTAAAGATAAAATTGCCCGAGGAGTCTGTGCCGTAAACACAAACCGCCTGAACTTTATCAGCCGATTTAATATTTTCCGGCGTATTATAATCCGGATGTTTTTTAGAAATTAACGTACCGCCTACATTTTCGCCCCAAAGAGCTGTCGGGCCTCCGCCTAGATAGGACGGTTTGGGCACGCCCCACGCTTCGTCAAACTCAAAAAAGCTATATCCGTAAACACCTTTGTGCTTAAATGCGATAAAGCCAGGCCTGTCTTTCCATACCTGGTCTTCCATTTCACATGGGATTTGAGCGCTTTCAAGATTTTTTCCCTCACCATGATAAGCGTCATAGAACACTTGATAGAGGTCTGTTGTCCATCCGCCGGGATTACCGTTTGATTTTTTATCATAATCATAGTAATGTTCTTTTATGTGCTGATACGCCCAGTCTTCGGAATTGAGCAAGTGAGGGAATACGCTTGACGGAAATGTGCTGGAGGAATGATTATAGCTGATTAATTCCTGCCTTCTTTTTGCAAGCGGCATAATATCCATAACACGTTCAATATGCGGATATCCGTTGGTGTAGCCAAACGCCGAATTAGTACGGCTGGTGAAGCTTGTCGGCATGGGGTATTCCGCTTCTTGTTTGAGCGGCGATGTTAGCCAGAAAAAGCTTTCAAATTTCAAGTATTTATCAATCACATCAAGCATTGCCGCGCAAACTTCCGTGTCCGCGGTTTCAAGCTCGCGGTATTCACGATACATATTGTCAAAGAAATAATTATTCAGCCATGAATAGTTTCCATCGCAGCCGTATGCCTCGACAAAGTATCCCACCTTTTGATTAAAGCCAAAATATTCCCATCCTTTTGCAGGATTTATAACCGTTTTGATTTGTCTTTTCCATGCTTCGTGATAATGCTCCAGCCCTGTTGAAATATACATACACAGAATTCCTTCCGTAGCGTGCTGCATTTGGTTGGTTACATATCCGCGATAGTTTTGCTGCGCGTCGGTAAGCGCAATCATGGTTTCTTCTATTATTGCCAGATCCTCTTTAGGTAGATACGGCTTTAAAAGCTGAAAAGCATGGGTGATATATTTTAAATAAAACCCGCCATGCGTTGTACCTGTGGTGCCGCTTTCAATACGGTTTTCACGAGTGTACATATCCTCGCTGAGAGCAACCAGCGAGCTTAAAAGATATAATTCGCATCTTCGAAGCAGAGCCTCATTTTTATAATAATAATTCAATTTTGCTGGAATACGATAAGCGGCAGACATGGCATCTAGCATACCAACATTGACGCCTGTGAACTCACCCGCCTGAAAATCACTCATTACTTCTTTGCCCTGAATTACATTATCACTTGCCACATAACCCAAAAAATAATCATTTATATTTAATATCTGATGATCAAACGCATAGTTTAAACCGCTGATCGGTCCATATTTGCCAAACATTTGCGCTTCTGCCATAACATTTTCAATAGTTTCGGGAAGCTCCGGAAGCTCGCCGATTTCAGCTTTTAAATTCTGATTATTGACTATATCCACTGCAAGCTGCCTGCACCTTGCCTGCAACGGTCCTTGCGTTAATATGCCGTTGTTTTCCACCCAGCCGCCTTTTAAATCCAATGCCATTTCTTTGGTTGGGCATATAAGCGAGGGCACCATGTCAACAGCAAGGGTTTCACGAAAATTATCGGACAATACAAGTTTATAAACGCTGTCCGGCTTTGCTTGTCTGACAACCAGTTTGTATTTAAACCAAGCTGAACTAAACGCTTCCATTGCGCCCATGGCTTTATTATCATCGTCATATAAGCTTAAATTACCCTGCGTGCTGCTAAATACATGCAATTCTTTTGCAGTTCTCGGAGCATAGATAAAACCTTGTTTCGGGGTAGTTTCTGTTACAAAGAAGGATGGCGTGCCTGCAATCCCCCATGATTTTGCTTTGCTAAAGGCAAGCTCCACCTTATCCCCTGTTCTGCCGCCAATAAATTGGAATGTCCAAATACCCGATGCTTTTACAGAAGGCTTTAAGATAACTCCAGATTTACCTGTTTCCATATCGCTGAAATCATAAAATCCCGCTAAATTGCCGTTTGGGTCGCTTATTCTGATATAGCTTGACGGAGCAAACGGCGCTGAGGATTCTTTTTCAGGAATGGTTGTAGTTCTTGAAACAAAAAGCTCGATTGCTTCACTTTCATCAAAACGCGCTTTAATATATGCGCCTGAATATCCCATTTGGTTATTTACAACCACAGTTTGATATACATCATACGCCTTTTTCATATCCTTTGCGGCTTCAACAGGAGTAACAGCGCCCATATCCCTGTCTTTCAGCACATTATCACCCGAAACCTGTGTTGTAAGCTGCATTAAAGAATCGCTTGGACTTGATGCTTGCGCGTTTGGCGTATTTGAAACCACTTCTGTATTTCTACGGACAGTAGGCGTAAAATCAAACATTTTGATTTTTGAAACTTTGAAAATCGCCTGCATTGCTTCCGCTCTTGTAACCGTTTTTTGCGGTTCAAATGTCGCGTTTTTCACGTCTATTGCTTTTAATGCCAATGCCGCAAACACACTATCAACTGCCCATGCGCTGATTTCATCAAAATCTTTTATGGATTCTTTGGTTACAGCCGCCGCCGCGGGTGATTGCGATATTGCGTTATAGGTTCTGACAGCCACTATCGCCAGTTCTTCTTTTGATATATACGCGTCGGGATAAAAATAACCGTTTTCATCCGGGTTCAATATTTTTTGTTTGCATACCGCCGAAATGCGATTTGCATAGTCGGTGGCTGCGTCAACATCTTGCAGTTGAATGTCATATTTTGCGTATACCATGCCGATTGCTTGCGCGACAATCGCCGACAGTTCGGCGCGAGTAATGAGCTCTGTATCCAAAAATTGTTCTCTGCCGTTCCACTGTGCCTGGTCGTTTGCTATTACCAGATTATTGTCAACCCACGAATTGCTTGCGTTTGCTGCGGTTTCAAGCCCAAATGCGCTAAAAACAAGAATAAAACAGCATATCAACATGAACAAACTTTTACTATTTTTAAGTTTCATCTATTTGCCCCCTACCACTATAAAGTTCTTTATATTTTTTCGGTGAGATTCCATAGTATCTTTTAAAAGCGCGTCGAAACGACTGATCGCTGTTATAACCAATGATTTCAGCCACTTCTATCATTTTGATTCGTTCGCTTAGAAGCAATTTGCACGCGCTTTCCATTCTTTCTTTTTCCAAATATCCCGCGTAGCTTAAATTATTCTTTTTAAACAGGATTGAAATATATGGTTCGCTTAAATTAAACTTCTGCCCGATTAATGCAAGCGACATATCCTGATTCCAATAATTCTTTTCTATAAAATATCTTATTTTTTCAAAATTATCTTCATCTCTGCTTTTGTTTCGTTCGGAGCTTTGCTGGCATATATCGGTGAACAGATTGAGAATATAATACACCGATTCTATAGCGTTTTTTTCGTTGGGTGATGATATCACATCCACCGACACTTCCATAGAATTCATTTTAAGCAGTTTTACTAATGTGGCTTTGAGTTCATAATAAAGCGCGCGTATATCGTTTTCGCCAAGTGTATTATTTTTAAAGTTCGCGGAGGTGATTTCGTCTGTAATAGCTTTCAAATCGGCAGTGATTCCGTTAGCGACAACATTAACAAGCCTGTTTTCCACTTCAAGCGGATACCAGTAATTCACAGGCACAATTTCCTCTGCGCGGTTTGCTTGCCTTATTGCTTCTATCTCGCTTAAAACGCTTAGATATGTATCGGCGATTTGAGTTGCATCGTCGGTTACCTTGCCGGTTTTTATATAAAATTCATCTCCGATTTTATTTTTTAAATGCTTTTCCAGCATACGTTCAAAAAAGCTTTGACATTTATAAGTTTCTTTATTTGCTTTTTTGGGATAGCAAAACAAAATTACCATTGTGTCAGTTTTCGCGCGGGTTAAGTAATACTCAACCTCAGGATAATATTCTTTGTTTTGTTCCAAAATCGCGTATCCGAGCGCTTCCAAAAGCTCCTGCTCCTGAATTTCTATGCCGCTGCGCATACCGCTGAAAGCGGATTTTATAATTACCACCCAAAATTCTTTGTCCTGAAAATCAAGACCTGTATAAGAACACTGCTGACTTACTTCCTGCAATGAGGCAAACCCTCCGTCAAGCAGTTTTTTAATTATACCGCCTTTGATAAAGTCTTCGTTTTTTTCAAAATACCGATGTAAATCATTTATGTCGTGTTTTAAAAGCGCTATGTAAGAATATATGTTTTCATAAACATTTGTTTCACTCTCGTTATCAACAAGCTCCAATATTTTCTGAATTGGTCCCGCATTCTTTTTAGATGCAATTATACTGAACGCAATGCCAAACAGCATAATGCAAATCACAACAATCGCCGCAATGTTCCGCATATATAATACAGAGCTGTAAGCGGCATCCTTTTCAAGTGAAATCACATATGTCCAACGGTTGTATTCCGAGCGGAGCGAAAAGGAAACCATGCTGCCATGACTTTTCATTTTTCCGATTTCATACGAATAGTTTTCGTTTGACAGATTTTTATCTCCAAACAAAAACGACATATTTTCATCTAAAACAAAACAATCAGCCCGTTCAAACTTATCCAATATATGCGTCTTTAAATAGGAAACGTCTATTAATGTGCTGATATAACCTGTTTTATTGCTGCTGTTCTTGAGCACATGTATATTGGATAATATTTCAACCGTGCCGCCTCCGTAAAATGAAACATTAGCCTGCGGCATGAAATATCTGTTTTGACCTGATGAAGATACTGTTTGCTCGAAATCGCTGCCCGGCATATTTTCATACCGCACATTTTTATTAAAGTATTCGCTTTTGTTAAGCGAGGAGCCTGACCTTGAAATAATAAAATTTTTGTCTTTAAATCCTATGAGCTGCATTTTTACAGCATCCGCATCAATATCGTACGATTTTAAACTGCTTTGCATTTTTACCAGTTCCGACATAGACATTTCGTCTGAACTCTGCGTTAAACTTCCGATAAAATCCGAATTGACAAGCTGAATCATATTGTTATTATAATCCTGTAATTTTTTATCTATAAATTCAATGTTTTTTTCCAGCTGTAATAAATTTAACTGTTCAGTACGCTTTTTCGCTAAATCTATATACTTGCTGTATACAGCGCTGCAAACCGTTACAATTATAATAGCAAGCAATAAATATGATACCAAAAATGTTGTAAATATAATTCGTTTTCGTTTCAAAATCGTAGCCCCCAACCACTGTATTACATGATATATTCTATATGTAGATTATATCATAAAACTACATTATTGTCACTATAACATTTATTTTTTATACTTATCATATGTCATTTGCTGAATTTCAATATATCTGTCCAACCCTTGTCCTTTGAGTTTAGCGAGATAACTATTCCATTCGTTGTCAATGTCAACATTATTTAAAATCATATCCGCTACCGCTTGATAGGTTGCGTTAAACACTGCATTTTTAAGTGTTGAATACTCGTTTACAATTTGTTCATCATAGAACATATCAGGCAAAGTTTTGTTTTCGATAAACGGCTCATATTTGAGTGATTCGTTATACAAACGCACTTCAAGGCCTTTTTGGGCTTTTTCGTCTACACTGAAACCAAATTCCATTTTATCTTCACGATAAGTAGGAGCCAGCTGTACCCAATGGTCATTTTGAGTTTCGCCGAATTCCGTTTTAGAAATCATTGTCGAATACGCTTGCTCTCCTTTCGCATTGACTTCGCCTTCTTTTGCTTTTCTCCATGTTTGGTTTTCTTTTCCGTAATTAACTTCCAGATTGCCGTCTTTACTGAAGAAATAGTCAACCCATCGAATCGCGACCTCCGGATTACGGCAGGAGCTGCTTATGCTGAACGTTTGACCATCAACCAGCGGATTGCGGAGCGCTACCGCCTGACGGCCAGACGGCCCTTTCAGCGGCGGAACAGATGTAAAATCGGCATATCTGCCCGTACCTCCGTTATTTACCGTAAACTGACCGTACCAAAGAGCAGGCGCACATGCTACTAGTGGAGCGTCGGGGTTTTCAACAGTTGCCGTTCTTTGCTGACGATCGATAACAAAGCTTTCTTTTGCAATAAGGCCTTCTTTATATAAATTCTGAATGTATTTAAGCCCTTCTTTAAAGCCTTCCTGTACAGGTGAATACAATACTTTTCCGTTTTCCACAAAGAAATCAAAATCTTCATAATCATCCATATAAGTAAAGGAATTCATCAGATATTTAATTGTATCGCGTGTGCCGATGCCAAGCAGCGGTATTTCATCTTTATTGCTGTTTGCGTTAAAATCTCCGTCACGCACCTTGATTAAGAATTGCTTAAACTCATCTGTAGTTTTCGGCATTTCCACGCCGGATTTTTTGAGCCATGGTTCATAAATCCACATTTTGCTTGAAGTTCTTGAATGAAATGCCGGTGAATATTGCGGTAATCCATAAATTTTGCCATCGGGCGCTGTTAATTGTTCTTTTATATAAGATTCTCTGTCCATTACTTCCTTGATCCATTTGGTATTTTTATCAATCAGATCATTAAGCGGAATGATAACGCCGTCACGGCCATATTGAGCCTGGGCAGGTTTTTTAATTGTGCAGGAAAGGAAAATATCCGGATAATTTCCGCTTGCGACAATTACGTTTAATTTTTGATTCAGTTCGCCTGAAACTATTTGCCAATCAATTTTCACATTGGTTTTCTCTTCGTAATATTTAGTGAAATCGTTGGTAGTGTAATCCTCCACGTAGGTGGAAGCGCCTGTTAATACCGACAATGTAACCGGTTCTTCAACAATCGGAAAGGCTCCGTTTTCTGTAAGCTTTATATTGCCGGCTGTTTTTTTTGTGTTATTAGTACCGCATCCGCTAATCGCCAATGAAATAGCGGATACTATTGCAATTGCTCGTATAAATTTAAATTTTTTCATATTTCTGCCTCCTTCATTTCTATCCTTTGATCGCGCCAATCATTATTCCTTTAATTAAATGTTTTTGTACCATTAAATAAATTACGATAACCGGAATAGATGAAACTACAATTAATGAATATTTCAGCAATTCCGCCATATATTCACGCTGACTTGCCAGTGCCAAATCGCCGATTGCGTCGTTTGCCGTGTTTAAAATAAGTATATCACGGAGCACCAGCTGCAATGGGAAAAGGTTCTGCGATTGCAAATATAAGAAAGCGTTAAAATAGGAATTCCACTGCCCCACCGCATAATACATGGATACCACCGCGAGAATCGGAACAGACAGCGGCAGCACGACTTTTATTAAATATTTAAAGTCATCACATCCGTCAATAGTGGCGGCTTCGTTTAATTCTTTCGGAATACTGCTAACAAAATAAGTTCGGACAATAGTCATATTATAAAAGCTGATTGCCCCCGGCAGCAAAATTGACCACCTTGTATCCAGCATACCGAGCTTTTGCACAATCATATAATTGGGAATCATACCTCCGTTAAACCACATGGTAAACGCAAATATAAACAAAATAACCGTGCGGGGTTTAAAATCTTTTTTGGACAGCGGATAGGCAGTGCATACTGTAAGCGCCACACTGATAAATGTTCCGAAAAACGTATAAACTACGGAATTATAAAAACCAGTGATTACCTTACCGTATTTTAAAAGCACTTTGTACCCTTCAAGGCTGAACTCAACCGGAAGAAATCTAACTTTGCCCGACATAATCGCCGCCGGTGAACTAAATGACGCGCTAAGCACATAAAGTATCGGATAGGCGGCAATAAAAAACGCGAGAATCAATAAAACATGATTCATTATATCAAACGCAATATCTCCGGCAAACATATTTTTATTTGTAATGTTTTGTTTTGTTTTTATATTTGTCTTCATATTTAATCTCCATTCGGACGCCAAAAAACGGCGACACAAAACTGAAATGAATTATCTCTTTTTTCATCCGCCGGTTTTGGCAAAGGAATGATAAGAGATTAAATTTCGCATCTGCTGTTTGCGAATATACGATTTTGCAAACATCTAGCAGGCGACGTTCGTTTAAAGTCTGAATTTATTCAGACTTTACCCCCTACCACAACGACGTTTCAGAAACACTGGCAGAGATTTTATTGACAATAAACACCAGAATAAAATTGATGATTGCCTGTATTAATCCGATTGCCGATGGATAAGAAAAGCTTGCGCCTTGCGATGCTATACCTATTTTATACACATATGTATCAATTACTTCGGAATATTGCAAATTCAAAGAATTCTGCATTAAAAGCACTTTTTCAAACCCGATAGTCATAAGTCCGCCGAGATTCAAAATAAACATGATTACAGCCGTGGGTAAAATAGCGGGTAAATCAATGTGAATAATTCGTTTAATTTTGCTTGCGCCGTCCACAATCGCGGCTTCGTGAAGCTGTTCGTCAACACCTGTGAGAGCGGCAATATAAATTACCGAATTCCACCCTGTGCTTTGCCACACACCCGACCAGACATACAGATGCCGAAACATATTAGGGTTGCCGAGAGCGTCAAGCTTAAACCCGAACAATTCCTGTGTTAAGAGTGAAATGATACCGATTCTTGAATTAAAAAGCTGAAATAATATACCCACCATTACAACCGTTGAAATAAAGTTCGGTATAAAGGTTGCGGTTTGAACCAGCTTTTTAAGCCTTTGGCTGCCCACATAGTTTAAACAAAGAGCCAAAAGAATTGGAAATACAAATCCCGCGACAAGCGCATACAAACTAATCGATACCGTATTCATAATAAGCGTCATTGCCTGCGGACTTTTAAAGAATGTGATAAAATGCTTTAACCCCACCCATTTGCTTCCCGTAATACCTCTTACCGGGCTATAATCTCGAAATGCGATTTGTGAACCATACATCGGCAGATATTTAAAAATGATATAATACGCAATCGGCAATATCAAAAGGACATATAATTGCCAATGCGCTTTAAATTCTTTGCTAAGTCGCTGTAATATACTGCTTTGATGTGTTGAAATAACTGCTTTTTTAGCCGTCTGCATATTTCTACCACCTTACTATTTTCTGAAAATAAACACTTCGAGACAAATTCCCGATTCGCTTCTTGTTACTATTGTATCGCCTATCCGCAAATCTTTTAATGTTGCGCTTGTTACCATATTGGTTTTCTTTGAAGTATCATAAATACTCACTGCCATATTAGCTGCTTTGATGCCATTCTGGCCGTATCGAAGCCCCGAAATGGATTCGCTGGGGTCTACGTTAAAAGTAAATGTATAATCATCAAAAATATCTGTAACCTTTGCGCATGTGATATACATAGACGATGTCGGCTCGGTTGTGTTAATCTCGCGGCAAATGAACTTTCCGTTTTCATCATATAAATCCTGATAGCGCATTAAAACCCTAAATGTGTTCATTTCGCCGAAATCATTGGTTTTATACATAATTATATCGCCCGGTTTTAAGTCTTTATAAGGCACATCGGTATAGATACCGCCGCTGTAACGCGAGCCATTATATGACACGAGTTCGTCGTCCGCGGCAAACACCGCTTTTATTGCGCCGTTTTGCACGCCGGCTTTATACGGATATTGATTTTGCATGACATACACAAGCGGTCGAACAGAACCTTCCTCGTCTATGGCATTTGTTTTCTTTGTTACTATGGATGATACGTTTCCGCCGTATAATTCAAGCGGAATTTCCACGCTGCCATTACCCGCTTTTACAAAAACAACACAAGCCGAAACAACAAAGTTCTTCTGAATATCATATAATTTTAAATTATATGAGCTGGAGTCAATCAAATAAGACTGATTGCGTATCATAAAATGCTTATCTTCTTCGCTGTCAAGCGGAATGACAAACACTTTTGTAAGCTTATCATTAACCGAATACAAATGCTTGATACCATGGCGGTAAACTGCACTTGTGTTGGCAAAGTCAAGTGAAAAACAATCTAAATCATACCCTGCGTATGTGCTTGAGTAATCAGGATTGTCCACCTGAGTGTCGCCTGTGGTAATTTTGGGATTTGCGTGGTCAACCGCCGTAAACAACGCGGTTAGTTTATTATTTTCATCAGCTTCAAAGCTTACAAGCTGACGTTGAAGCACGCCGTTTTGAAATAGTTTGTCGTCCTGTGTAATTTTAGCGTTGCTTGTTTTTATTCCGTTTAGTTTAAAATTATCAGTCGCTTCATAAATTTCCATTGTACCGAATTCGGTGAATATCTTAAACTGCAATGCTTCCATCGAATTCTCACCCGCTGATATTTTTACTAAATATCCATAGGTATATTTGCGGTTTTCGCCAACAAACACCGAGTTAGACTCGATATAAACAATTTTATTGTTTTCCAGATAAACTGTCGCTGTGCTGTCAAGACCGGGTTTTTTATAAATACCCGTTTCTATCATTGTCACATACCATTCGGACAATTCATAATCTATTGTTTTTTCATCTTCCTCCGAATAAATTGAAATGGCGTCGGAGCTAATGCCGTTCACTTTGCCTGAAACGCTGTTTTCTATCTGCTCCATTCGGATTTTCGGTTTGCCGGTTCCAACGCCCGGAACATTATAACCGCCGCTTTGTTTATATGAAAACGAATTGGGAGCTACCGCCACCACGCTGTTTCTTTTTATCGCCTCTATATCATTTTTCTCTTTACCTATATAATATTCAAAGCTGTCTTCATCGCTTTGAAAACTGCCGCCTGTATCTTTATCGGTAAATGTATAGGTTTCTGTAACTACCTGTGAAAGTTTATAATAAATCTTAGATTTTATAAATACAGTATCAATTTCATTGTCGCCATTATAATCAACAAGCCTTACGCTTCCGGACAGCGGACAAAAGATTTTTTCATTTACGTCCATTGCTCGATAGCCGTTTAAAATAATCAGCGCTTTGTTTTTATTAATAGCTTTTGTTTTTAAACTGTCATTTTCGTAATATTTTAATTTATAATTTTCAAAACCCACAATATCATTGCTGTCAATTTTAATTTCATCTGCGGGTTCCTTAACTGTAATATATAAAATATTTTGCTCGTCCTTATGATTATCATCGGTCGCGTAAAACTCAACATTGTACCCCAGATAATCCGTCATATCCTCTTTATCATATAGGTAAACCATTTTGTTTATTATAAGCTTGCCCTGTTTAGTTGCGCCGCTTCCTATGAGTGAGGTTTTGCCTACCGCTTCCAGCCTGCCTTTTGATTTGACAATACTGCATTTTTCAGTGAGATAAATTTTGCCGCTGTCTGATGTGTATTCAAAACTGCCGTCTTTTGAAAAAGAGTCAATAGTTACAACCGGCTCCGTAAGCATGTTCACCAGCATTTGCGCCACAATACCCTCATTAAGCTGTGCGCCGGACACGCCTTTAAGCAGCGATGTTTTCATAAGCCACTTATTATAATCCGATTCCGTCCATTGAAAATTTGCCGCCAAAATCGAATAATCCAGCATATACAAAAGCACTCTTCCGAACTGATAAGGCGTGGCGATTTCATTTATCCTAAAGGTATTGTCATGATATCCTGACATTAACCCGTATTTATCTACCGTATAAACCAAATCGGCAGCGTAATGCTTTGCCGGTATATCAATATATTTGGAGCTTGGGACTTTTTCTTCTTTTATTTGTGTAAGAAACAGCGCATATTCAGCCAGTTTTTCCCTCGTCACGGTTTGAGCTTCACTTGAAAGTGCAATGCTGATTCCGACGCTATTTAAAATTGATAAATTATTGATAAACTTATCACTGTTTGTATTTTCTGCTTCGCTTGCCAAAGATTGAATGGAACCTAGCAAAAGCAAACATACAATCAAAAATGAAAGCAATCTTTTCATATTATTAATTCCTTCCCATGATTATTTAACTAATGCGTTGCAATATATTGATTGAGTTCATATACAAGCTTTGCGGTTTCGGCGCGGGTTGCGAACCTGCCCGGTGCGAACGCGTTATCTCCAACGCCATTTATCAGACCTATGGAATAAAGAATGCTGACCGCATCTTTGGCATAAACCGCAATATCGCTGCCGTCCGCGAATATCGGCTCGTTTGCAAGCTGCGGCTTTTTACCTGCACGCACGAGCAAACGATACAAAACAACCGCAATATCCTGTCTAGTGATTGCTTCACTAACGCCAAAAACGCTGCTGTTCCCAATCATAATACCGGCTTCATTGCTTGCGTTTACATACGGCGCATACCAGCTGTCTGCTGCAACGTCTTGAAACCCTGCTTGTTTTTCTGATTCGCCTAAGCCGAACGCCAGCACTGCAATTTTCGCGAACTGTTCACGGGTTACAGGCTGTTCCGGCTCAAATTTCCCATTGCCAACACCATTTATAATACCGTCGTTTGCAAGTTTATTAATCGCGTTCACTGCCCATGGCGTAAGGCTAATATCATCAAAAAGCGCGGTAGACGATGTGGCTTGCGAAGATGGCGAAGCTGCTAAATCCGCAGTATAGGTTGTACTGCCGGAACCGCCTGACGATGATCCACCTCCGCCAGTATTGCCGCCGGAACCGGAATCAATTGCCGCGTCATCAACGGCTTTGTCAAACGCAATTTTCAAAGCCGCCAGGCTTTTGAAATATTTATCAGTAATAGCGTACATTGCCTTTTCAATTTTTTCGTTCGTTTTAAGCGTATTTACCATTTCATCAAGCGCCAAATTCAAAACTTTTCCGTCCTGCGAATATTTGTTATTGTTGCTTGTTAAAAAGGATTGCATTTTACTAAATGGCTGATTGCTTATTTCCGATAAGAAACATTGCGCTTTAAATTCCTCAAAAAACGCGCTTTTATCGGCATACGATTTCAATGCCATAAGACTATAAAACGTTTCTGTATCAGTAATATTTTTATACCATTCCAATTCATCCCCACAATTTGTAGCTAACCCCAGTTCTTCTTTATATGATTGTACCAGCAATTCTAAAACGGCTTTATCTTTGCTTGCAAGTGCAGCCTTTATTTCCGACTGCTTGAAATTGGATACAATATTTTCGGGTTTTAAATCAGTAATAGATTTTAATATATTAATCACTTGAGATTTATTACTTAATTTTTGATATAAAGAACCGTTTCCAATAGATAAAGATAAAATATCCGCATTCTCCTGCGTTATTAAACCTGAGCTTAAAATGGATTGTATTGCCGCGCTATGCTCGGCATATGTATAATACCGAAAATCCTTCTTTTCGGTTGTAACTTCATTTCCTATTGTTTTTGACGCCATAACTGTATATGTATCATATCTTGGATCTGCCGGCGAAACCTTATAGGTAAAAACATTCTTCTGTGATAGCCTTTCCTGCGACATAAAACAAAGCTGCTCGCCGTTTTCACTATACACATATACAGTTATCCAGCCTTCGCCTCCATCGTTTGTCACATTGACGGTAACCGTGTCAAATGAGTCGGCGCCCGAAGCCGTTATTACCTCAATTTCCGCAAAAGCGGTTTGCCATAGACACAATGCTAGAATGCACAAACACATAAATCTTTTCTTCATTGCTCTTGTTTTTCTCCTTTCACTTGTCTGTTTAGGCAAATGACTTAACTTGTCAAGGTTCTGCGGAAGGCGAAAACCACCTTCCGCAAATCCTTTATCTAACGTTTATTGGATTGGATAGATGCCGTCATAGCTCACTGCCGGTGAAAATGGGGTATAGTTTTCGGGATTCCAGATAAAAGTTTTAATTTCATATCCGTTGACGTCCGCAGTAAAGGTTGTATCGCTTTGAATTACTTCAAGCCCGGTTGTAATTGTTTTTTCTTTTACTTCTGTTGAAATTAATTTGTTGCTTTCGTCATAAACCGCGGTAATGAATTTTACTGTTTTTGTTGCACCGGGAGTAACGTAAAATGTCATTTCATTTGCTAAAGAATCATTTTGAGCAACGAATTTCCAATCATCAAGGTTTAACTGGGTACCGTTTTTATAAACTGTCGGCGTTTCATAACCGATTGCGGAATCCAGTTTGTAAATTTCAAAATTAGAAAATCCTGCAAGGGCAGTTTTGTCAATTACAACATTTGATTTAAGACGTATTTTATTTATTGTAAAGCTGTCAGGCAAAGTATAGCCTTCGGGGTTGACAAGCACTAAACCGCTTACATTTAGGGCGCTCATATACAAATATAACTTATGATTATCCATATCTAAAATAAATTTCATTCTTGCCCCTGTGTTAGTAGGCATTTCATAGGAAACGCCGTTTGCTTTTTTACAATTGGGGTTTAAAGCTTTGCTTGCCGTAGTATCAACTACACCATTCTCCACGAACGCAGCAATTGTATGAGCGTAAGTATATACTGTTCCTATGCCTAACGCGATGGAATTATCGTTCATAAATTCAATAAAATCTCTGCCATTTGAAATTGCTCCGCTGGCCGCGCTCGGAGCTGCGCTGGCGCCTGCCAGATTTACCGCGTGCAATACGAAATCTACGCCCCATACGCCGCTACTGACTGATTGATTTAATGATTTATCCATGGTAAATAATTCACTGTTCACTTTTGCCTGGAAAAATACGCCGCCGTCTTTCATATAAGCAGTACCGTATTTAGTGATTGATTTAAACCCGTAATCCCACCATGTTGTTTTGCTTGTATCATTGAAATCAGCCAAATACACAACCTTGTCGTCTGCCGCGCTTGAAAGCTTAATATAATCAAATTGAGAATAGCATTCCCCGCTTGTATTTGTGTGGAAGATTTGTTCATGCATAATTTCATCCATACCGCCCGTGAGATCAACACCAAAGTTTGCTAGATTGAGTGTTTCCAGATTAACCTGAACCCATTTATTATTAAAATAACGCAATACATTCAATGTGTTGTTATCAAAGTCAAACTGCAGACGCACTTCATTAAATGTACCGTTTTCCCAAGCCAACGCGTTTCCGAACAAAGACTGCGTTACGCAGGTAAATTTACTTGCGGCGGGTATATTGCCTGCATTAGCATTAAGTTTCGCTGTTTCATCAGCCGTATCTTTAAATATGGCCGCATTAGTAGCCCATTTTGCTGAACGGAAGCGGAAAACTTCGGCGCCGTTATTTTTTAAACTGAAATAAACTCTGTCGCCCTGCAGCGTATTATAGTTTACGTCAAAATTCCATACGCCCGAATTTATAGTATCTGAAAATACGGGAGTCTCCGCAGGAGGTTCCTGCCCTGCAATTGACGCTTCCCAAGCCGCTCTGTTCATATCCACTATATTCTGACTGATATCAACTTTATAACCCATAGTGTTATAGCTTCCGCGGTTGCCGATTTTTTTCATAGTGCCTTTTCCGTCTTCAATTGAAAAGAAAGTGATGGCGTCGTTATTATTTACATTAATCGTATCCGCGTTCAAAATCAAATCGCTGTTTTTCAGCGTTGAACCAAACACATCATACTGTGTTCCGCTAAAGTCTTCTTTAAAAAACATTACAGCTGATACATTCAGCATACACGAAATCATAATTGCCAATGCCAAAAATCCTGAAAATGCCTTTTTGATGTTCTTTTCCATTTTACATCTCCCTTTCTTTTTGCCAGATATTTTTAGTTTTGCTATGTACATAGTTTACAATAAACGAGTTGTCTTTGTAAAGAATTTAAACATACACTATTTTAGAAAACATACCTTTCTTTAAAATTCCGCATTAATACAGGGGTTTAAAGGTATTGAAACACTGTATGTTTCGGTGACGTTGTCAAAGCCGCTGCCTGTGCCGTCTGACGCGGCAAAAAAAGCATGCGTCATTTTTCCGTTTTCAAAAAGTATAAACGGACGCTCTAAATTGCCCATGGTTTTTTCCTTTCCGTCAGCGAATTTTAATGTGCGGCTGTAACAAAGGGCGCCTTTTTGCGCTTTCCACTCAAACCCGTCACCGCTGCAAGCTATAATGCCGCCTTGTTTTTGACCGCAAACCTCACCCGTCATATCTTTTGCTATCATATAAAATTTCCCGCCCTCTTTCCATACAAACGGGTCCTCTAATTCGATAGAATCAAACAAAGGAGCTGTACCACGTTTTTTTACCTCAAAGGTTGATTTGTCAATAACGCAGGCGCATAACATCATGTTTGAATGCAATTGTCTGCCTTCGGTTTTATAAGACCGGGTTTTGTAAACTACCAAAATATCACCATTATCTAAAACACACGGTGCGGCGTTTGAAGTCAAAAAATTATCAAATCCATGACAATCCACATCAATCGCAGGCTTGTCAAATCGTTTCCACGGGCCGTATACAGAATCGGCAACGGCAATCCCGATTCTTTTGCCCGCTCTCGCTACCGTAACCACTGCCGAGGTGTTTTCTTGTACTTCCGAGTCCGAAAACGGGTGGGTCGACCCTGTGTAAAACAGCAGATACCTGCCCTGATGCTTGATGATATGAGGATTATGTGTTATTTTGCCGTCCCAAAACTGTGCGCCGCGATCGGGCAGCACCGTTTCCGCGAACTTATACGGGCCTTGCGGGTCTTTTGAAACTGCGCGCACCACCTCCGAGCCTAAAAGCCAGCCCGGGTGAAACGGCAAATCTTTTTTCCACCTTGAAGCAAACATATGGTATTGACCGTCCTCACCTTTGACTACACTGGCGCACCATACCCAATAGTTTTCCATTTTAAAACCGCTTCCTTGATTAACCGGCATCATTATCCGTGATAATTGCAATCCGCTCACTCCTTAATATTTCTATATTTAATATATTACATCTAAAATAAAACTTCAACATACATCTTTTTAATTAAATACATTTTTTATATTTGTTCCTTCATATAAAGTAAAAACCGTTATGGATATCAAATCCACAGCGGTTTTCGTTGCATATTATTAATTATTACCCTTTAACCGCGCCAAGCATTACGCCTTTGATAAAGTATTTTTGTACAAAAGGATAAAACATAAGTATAGGCAATATTGATACGATAATGGTTGCCGATTTAATTGTTTCAGGCGTAAACTGCTGAATATCGGGGTTAATCAACCCCTGACTGATTAAATCCGAATTGTTTTCCTGTATAATTCTTTGTAAAAACGCCTGAACCACGATTTTATTATTATCCGTAATATACATCATTGAATCATACCACGCGTTCCAATGGAACACTGCCACCCATAACGCAAGCGTCATGATAATCGGCTTTGAAAGCGGAATAATTATGCTGAAAAATATTTTAAACTCCCCTGCTCCGTCTATTTTAGCGGATTCGTTCATACTTTCGGGTATTGACTGGAAAAATGCCCTTGCGATAATTACGTTATATGCTCCGATTAAGTTTGGTAAAATATATACCCAAACATTGTTCAATAAACCGAGCTGTTTTAAAACGATGTAGCTTGGGATTTGCCCGCCGCTAAACAGCATTGTAAACAAAACAATTGAAGTGAATAATTTTCTATTCGGCATACTTTTTCTTGACAACGCGTACGCAAACAAGGACGTAACCAGAAGCGCCATGATTGTGCCGGCGACAGTTCTGAAAATTGTATTACTGTAAGCGATAAATATACTATCATTCTTAAATACCATCCGGTATGCTGTTGTTGACACTTCTTTCGGATATAAATGGAACCCAATGCTGGTTGCTTCTCTTGTTGTACTAAGTGAGATAGACAGAGTATATAGAAAAGGATACAATGTCGTTAACGCAAGCAGCCCTAGCAATAAATAGTTGAACACTGCAAATGCTTTTTCTCCGTTTGAATTTTTTATCATTGTATATCCCCCTTTCTACATGATTCCCAGTTCGTCATCACTTATTTTTTTTGTTATCCAGTTTGCGCCGATTATAAATATCAGGCCTACCATTGACTTAAACAAGCCTACCGCGGTACCAAGCCCGTAATCCATTGCGCGCAGTTTTCTAAGCACATAGGTGTCTATAATATCCGCAACCTCGTATACGGTTGGATTATACATATTGTAGATTTGGTCGAAACCGGCATTAAGCACCTGCCCCAGGTTGAGAATAAAAACGGTTGATATCGTAGGAATTAAGCAGGGCAAGCTGATATGCAGCGTTTGTTTCCATCTGCCCGCTCCGTCTATATAAGCAGCTTCATACAGCGACTCGTCAACGCCGGATAACGCGGCTATATAAATAATAGCGCCCCAGCCAACGCTCTGCCATACAGCTGTGCTGACAATCATATTAATAAATAAATTTCCATTGCCGAAAAACACCAAAGGTTCTCTTAGTCCAAAAAATTTCAATATTATATTCACAGGACCGTTTACAGAGAAAATCATCATGATGATTCCGCCCAGAACTACCCATGAAAAGAAATGGGGCAAGTAGGTAAAGGTTTGAATAAGCTTTTTATATTTACTGCTTTTAATTTCATTTAACAAAAGCGCAAGTATGATTGGAGCCGGAAAACCGCAAACCAGTTTCAGCAAGCTTATAACAATCGTGTTTCTAAGGACATTTATGAAATCCATACCTGAAAACAATCGTATAAAATGCTCGAATCCTACCCAGGAGCTTCCACCTATACCTTTCAGAAATTTATAATCCTTAAAGGCAATCAGTATACCGTACATCGGCATATAATTAAATAAAAACAATGCAGCAAGTCCCGGTATTATCATCAGTACCAACTCTATATTGTTTATGTATTGTTTTAGCAGCGGGCTTTTCGGTATAACTCGTTTTTTAGTTCCGCTCGAGATTACTTCTTTTTGCATCATAGCCTTCTCCTTTTCCAGGTATAGAACAGTGTTTATAGACGGGCGGACGTGAAATCCGCCCATCTATCCGTTTTATTTTATTCCGACATTTTTATAGATGGTATCCAATTGCGAGTTCATATCCTGCGCTTCTTTTTCCAGCTGCGGACCGCCCTGAGCTTTCCAGATGTCTTCAAATTCCTTATAAGCTGATAACGGTTTTTCGCCTTTAATAATTTGTACCATGATATTTATTTGCTTTGTTCTTAAATCAACAAAATATTTTGAGGAGGACGGCAGTGTGTCGGGTTTCATAAACGCGTCCGACAAACCGTTTTTAGGATCTGCGTATTTATCAAATACATCCTTGATTTCCTTGCGTCTGTATTTTAAGAATGTTTCATAGGGCTGCGCAAGAGGAACAAAGTATGACGGGCCGCCGAATTCCGAGCTTAAGCATTCGTTTTTCTGTTGGTTTGAATCGTCATAAGGAGGCAGGAATTTTGTTCCGCTGTCGAGGCCTACCTGTTCATCATTATATGTCCATTGCGTACCTTTTTCACCCAGCAGCACTTTTGACGCCAGACTTTCGTCTGTAATCAGCGTTTCAAACATAGATAGGATTCTTGCCAGCTTTTCGGGCTGCTTTTCAACCTGCATTCCGAAAGATACCACATGGCATGGCTTTCCCCATACGTGCGTTCCGCTTTTTCCCTCGGGACCTGTAACCGGCTTGCAATTTTCTATTTCCGCGTTCGGATTTATCTGTTTTGTAATACTAAGAAGCGAAGCTGTGTTTTTTGGGTCAAAATATCCACCGTGCTGATTTACAAAACCTACTATTCCGTTTGTAAATTTATCTTTTCCTGTGGTAAATACATCATCCGTAATAAAGTCGGGATGAATTAATCCTTCCTGATACCATTTTGACAGAAGCTCAAGCGCTTGCTTGGTTCCTTCCTGGAAACCACCGTACTCAACCTTATCTCCTGTCTTCATCCAGTTAAACGGAGTCACTCCGTATGCGCCGAATATATTTGTAAACATGGTATGCCAGTTTTTGATGTCGCCCGACATTCCGTAGGTATCTTTTTTGCCGTTTCCGTCGGGGTCTTCATTTGTAAATTTGCTCAATGCCAGATACATTTCATCTAAAGTTTCTGGCACTTTGTTAATGCCGACTTTTTTAAGCCAGTCTGTTCTCCATACGCCGATTCTCGGATATGCGTTGTTAAAGTTAAGGTTCGGAAGCCCGTAGTTATCATCCTCAACTAAGGAATAAAGCCATGCCTGCGGCGCTTCTTTATTCAATTGCGCATAAACTGTCGGAGCGTATTTTTTTATGGTTTCATAAGGTAATTTCATGATTAACCCCTGATCTGCGTCCTGTTTTACGTTAATCGGATCAAGCTCGTATACCAAATCGGGGATTTCTCCGCCTGCCATCATCATGGATTTCTTATCATTAAAGTTGTTCTGCGCTAAAAATATCGGTTTTATATCTACATTAAATTTCTCTTCCAATACCTTTTCAGGAAGCGTGCCCTCCTGAGCCGAAGGATTATATGGTACGCCCAGCCAAGTGATTGTTATTTTTTCACTCATATTGCTCGGGTCTATGTTTTTATCAGACTTTTTATCTCCGCAGCCTGTAAGCGAGCTTATTGCCATTGTGCCGACAAGCGCCGCTGTGATAACTCGTTTTAAATTCATTATTATTCTCCTTTCAATAATTCAGCAGCAGCGCCATATGGATTCATTAACTGCATACCGTCCCATACAAACAATTTTGCTTTAACCGCTTCCGCCGAAGCCGGTGCGGAAATGCTCAGGCTGTCGTTCATATTAATTCCGGCATTTACTGTTTGTGAATTAAATCCGCATAGCTTTCCGTTGACGTCATATAAAGCTAATACTATCGTCAAAGGTTTGGCTTCATCATTATTGATAACAGCAACATTGCCCTGTATGTTTGCGCCCCACGCTGCCGCAAAGGAAGGCGTTATGCTGTAACCCGCTTTTACATTTTCTACAACAGCGCTTGCGATTGGGCTTAATTCCCCTGTGCCTGACATTGCCATTACTTCGAACTTGAGAAACTTGCTTGCGTCCGCGTCTTTTATATTATAAGTAAACGCATCTCCCGTAGTTTCGCCGTTTTTAACGCTAACCCAGTTTACGCTGTCTGTTGACGAAAGAACTCTGTATATATAGCCTGCTTTAGCGTTCGCGCCTTCATATACGAAACTTGCGGTTAAGGTTTCGCCTGCCATTGCATTTCCTGTTACGCTGATGTTTTTTACAACCGGAGTTGAAGCTATTTCCTCAATTTTAATTTCATCTAAATAATATACTGCCGGGAAACGATCGCCGTTTCCAACTCTGAACTGCATTTTTGGCGTTCTGTATCCGTCAACCGCCAAATTGCAGTTATATTCCAATTCATATTTTTTCCATTCTGTAGTTAAAAACATACTCTTATTATAGTCAGCCTGCCCCATTTCCTGCGGATAGATAGGCAAATACTGGTATGTCGGCCCGGTATATACAGGAGGAGTATCCGCGGCGTTTGCCGTAAAGTTTCTGCTAAGAATCGCAGTAATTGGCAATTGCTCGCCTTCCAGAGGATTTGCCCAGCTATCGACCTTCGCCCAGAAGGAAATTTTATATTTTCTGCCCGGTCTTATATCCACGCCCTGAATGATTTCGGCTTTGCTTGTTGTTTGCGCTATTTTTATGCAGCCGAGAGTTCCGTTTGCACCGTCTGTTCCAAGATATGTCATTTGTGAACCTGCATTCCATCTCAAAATGTTTGAATTAAAGCTGCCGTTGTACGGCGTTTCAAGCTCTTCAAACTTAACCTCGTCTATATAATAGCTTGGTCTTTTATCCGCTGCAAATACCGCCGTACTGCCCACAACACCTGCACGGAAATAGAAATTCGGTGTTGATGTATCAAATGTAATCCTTTCATTCATGTATATATATTCAAATTTCTGCCAGCTGTCAGTTAATATAAAGCTGTCATTAGCAGCCGAGCCGCCCATATAATCATAGTTTCCTATATTTGAATCCTGTCTTTTACCCGCTCTGTCAATAACACCTCTTAAGTATATTGATTGTCCTTTTGTATCCCCCGATTTAGCGTAAAATGAAAATTTGTAAGCCCTGTTATATTTAATCGGAAGATTTTCTTCTTTTATGCCGCCATAGCTGGCTGTTTCGGCAATTAAAACCGAACCGCCGGTGCCGTTTGCGCCATCCGTAACAGGCGTTACGTTACAGTTCATTTTAACCCATGATACCGCATCGAAACTTCCGTCAAAACTGCCGCTTTTTATTAGATCAGCATTAACGTTGTTTGTAATAACCGGTTCTATTATAAAATCATCTAAATAATACTCAATAGGAGTTGTCGCACTTCCTGTTGTGTCAAGCAATTTGCCGTTGCCTACCCTTACTTCCGCTATACCTTCGGTGATTACGTTAAATCTTTGTCCGCTGGTGCCGATTTTAATGCCTTTGCCGTCCGGCGTATATGTGGTTTCTACCTTAACCCATCCATCAGGAGTGAGGTTTGTGTTTTTAATAACAGGCTCGTTGTAAAGCATGGATGTTCCTATTGTTCCATCGTCAAGTAATTCTCTGAACTGCAGTATAAAATGTACCTCATTCAATACAGGAGCAGTATCCTTCATTTTAATACGTGCCGATAATCTGTACTTTACGTCTTTTTGCATATTTACGCCGAACTGAACGTTAGCCGAGTCGTTTTTCGCGCTGAGCGCGAGCGCTCCGCCGCCGTTGTCCGTTTCCGTATCGTTATAGCTGTAAACAGCATTCGCCGGAATTATTCCTTGCAGGTTTTGGTCTTCAAAATCCTCATATACCCATTTGCTTAGTTTTGCCTCTGCAGAGCTGATAAAATTGTCAAACGCAATATCAGTACCGCCGCTGTCAACATTTTTATCCGCTAATATTGTAATTACAACAGAGTGTTTGCCATTTCCTAAATTAAAGTTTTTATAGCCAAGTACCTTTTGGCTGGTAATATTCCTGTAATAAGTATCTATTGTAACAGGCGTTTTACCGTCGATTGACATTGCGTATTTACCGCCGTTTTGTGAAAGTCTGTGCTGTAATGCGAAAATCGGGCCTTCAAATTCATAGGTCAATGTGTCGCCCGCTACGCTGGATTTAATTGTCGCGCCGGAATCCGCCTCTGCCCACGTGCCTGTTTGTGTTCCGGTTTTAGCCATTACGAATTTTGTTGATAAAGCAGCGCTTTCTGCGTTTAGCTTTTTTGCTTTTATTATTGGTTTTTTATAATAATTTCCTGTTTGAAGCTTGCTGATGATTTCATCAGCGTAGATAGCGTAACCCGTATCTGTAGGATGCGTAAAATCCTTTAAATAAACCTTTACAGCCTCAGCATCCGTTAAATCGGGTATGTAGCCGGCGAGAACAGTTTGCAGGTCGATTGACGGTATTCCGTAATAATCCGCAACCTGCTGATGCGCAGCCATTTTATTATTCAGGGTTTGATATGTAACGCTGTACGCAGTTGTATAAACATATGTGATATACGGCACGCTTGGCATTTGCTGTAATTTGAGGACAATGCTCTCCATATATCTGATTGCGTTGTAATCTGTAAGTGAATTATCATTTACAGCGAATTCAATAAATACCATATCGGGATTTTTTGAAATAACATCCTGTTGAAGCCTTAGTATTCCCATATCCGAGCCTGTGCCGCCAAGCCCAACGTTGTAGTTATTGATAGTTTTATCCGGAAAAGTTTGCGCAAGGTATGCCCCAACCTTGTTAACCCATTTAAATTCAGGCGCTGAAGCCCCCGAACCGGCTGTAATAGATCCCCCGAGATAAACTACATTTACCGAGCTTTTGCCTGCGAACGGGTCGGTTGAAGCTAGCGCGGACAATCCAAGGCTCACCATAAGCATTGCCGCAATTATCATAATTACCAAAACTTTTTTCATTTTTACCCTCCTTCTGCCGGTTATACCGGCTTATTAAAAATTTAATTTTTTTGTAATTGTATAAAATCGACAAAAGACGCCATAGAAGTATTTACGGAGGTTGTGCCTTCCCAAACGAATAATCTGGCTGTAACCGCCTCTGCCGAAACCGGCACAGACAGGATTACATCCGCTGTTTCGCCTTGCGCAATATTTTTATATTGCTCTGTCTGCGCGCACATCAGATTATTTTCGTCAAATAAGCTGAGCATCACAATAACATCCTTACTGTCCGAATTATTATCAAGGCTCACCTTCGCCCCTATTTCCGTCTGCGCTGTATCCCATGCGGCGGTAAACGACGGTATAACCGAGAAAGCTGATTTTACAATGTCTGTCGTGATTGATTTTACTTTTCCGGCTTCACCGTTTTCATTCATTGGCAGCACTTCAATTTTTAACTTTTTACCAATATCTTTTTCACTGATTTCATAACCGATTGAATTAAAATCGGTAGCTTCGGTTTTAACCGTTACCCAATATGCGGCGGTATCATCCGCAGCTCTTAGAATTCTTATAACGCTTCCTCTTTGATTCAATTTGCAGTTATAATCATAGCTAAATTCAAGGTTTTGCATTTCAACCGGATTGCCCGTTATTCTTAAATTTTCAGCCAGAGGAACATTAAACCCTAAATTGCCCTGTTCCTTTATCGAAATATCGTCCATATAGTATTTCGCACTTTTACCGCCATTATCGCCTATTCTGAAATACAAAATCGGCAGCCTGTAGGTGGTTGTTACCACAGCCGGCGAATATGTGAACTCATACTTCTGCCATGATTTTGTAAGCCTTGTGCTGTTTGTATTATCAGGTAGATACTCGTAAGTCGGACCCATGTATGTATCATTCGCCGACGGAGTCGCAACATATCTGTCAAGCACTGGCGTAATAGAAATTGAGGATTCCGAAGTATCACCCGTCCAGCTTTCTGCCTTAGCCCAAAACGATAACGTATAGGTTTTTCCCGGAATCATATATACACCCTGTTTTATACTTCCGTAATTTGCCGTTTCGGTTATATATGCGCTTTTTTGGGATTCTGCGTAGGGTACGTCGGTTGAATTCACTGCGGTTACGCCTGATTTTGTCCACTCGCTGCCGATTGCAGCTTCAAAATCACCGTTATATACCGACCCGCCCACTTCTTCAACTGTAAATTCATCAATACAGTATTTGTCTTTTGACACTCCGTCGCCGGATCTGAAATATAAAGTAGGATACTGCGTTTCAAATGTAACATAGGACGTTCTGTAAATAAACTCCTTCTTTATCCAATCTTCACCCAAAGGCGAGCAGCTGATATATTCGTATTTGGACGCCGTATATTTATCATCTTTCCTGTCCGACCTGTCAAATATCATTTGGAACGTTTTGCCGACAACTTCCGGAGCGCCTGCTTTGTAATAAAATGATATTTTGTAGGATTTATTAAAAAGTATCGGCACTCTTTGCTTTAATGTTCCGTAATTTCCCGTAACCTCTATCTTAGCGTATTTATTTGTTCCGTTTGCTCCGCCTGTACCCTCAGTTACCATTGCGCTGCTGATTGTCCAGTTCGTAGTGTCAATACCGCTTTCGAAATCACCGCTTTTAACTAAATTTGTGGTTGATTCAATAACTGGCTGGATTGCAAAATCATCAAGATAGAAATCTATAGGCGAGCCGTTCATTGTTGAAAGAAGTCCGTTTCCGATTCTAACCTCCGCTGTGCCGTTTTCCAGAACCTCCAATCGTCCCGCTCCTACTTTTGTTCCTTTACCGTCATGGGTATATGTAGATTCGTAATATTTCCACTCGGTTGTGCTTAATCCGGCCGGTTTAATCGGAACATCCGTGTACAATACCCCTCCGGCGGAACCATCGGATGTTTTTTCAGGAAAAAACAAGATAAAATGCATCTCATCATTCAAAGGAACAGCGTTTTTCATTTTTATCCACGCGGAAATTTTATACTTACCGCCCGATACCATATTCACATTGTACTTCACCGCTCCGTAATTCGCGGTAATCGTGATTAGCGCCGCGCCGTTGCTGCCGCCCGCGCCTTCTTCAACTCTAGTTATAGACGCTGTGCTGACGATAGCGTTAGAAACGTCACTTTGTTCATAATCTTCGCTTATCCACTTGTAATCCGCATAAGGAGCGGCAGATACAACGATTCCCGTCATACATACAAACACGGTAAGCAATATAAAAGCAACTGTCTTTTTCATATTTCCTCTCCTATTCCACATAAATTTCAATTTTGAACGAATTTAATATTCCTTGTTCCACAATACACACTTCAACCAAAGCATTACCGCTTTTTAATGCTCTGACGTTGAAATCGCCGTCCAGTGAAATGATATCCGGATTATAATTTTTATAATACACAGAGGAATTTTTAAAGTCATACAATTTATCTTTTCTGGTTTTCGCAGCAAGGTCCAAAACAAACCCGTTGCCAACCGTTACATTATAACGCCGACCCATATAAACCTCTTGAAGCCCGTCCTCAAAATTGCTTTGATATTCGGTTTGTATGCCCGCATTATTTATTATATCCTGCGCCGCCTGCGGCCAGTTCGCCTCGGGATACAAATATGGCTCTTCAAAAATCGAGTCAACCGCTTTATAGGTTTTTTCCGCCGTTGTGCTGTAGTTACCGACAAATTGCATATTTTTTATGCTGTCCGTCCACACATGCAGCCATCTTGAAGGGCGGGCTGCTGTTGTTACTCCATTGCCGAACCACGTCGGGGTACTGGATAAATCGACAACATTATCGCATAGTTTCCAAAATGTTGAGCCTTCGTCCGTGTACAGCGCGCCGTGAAAATTCTTAACGTCTTTTACATAGTTTCCTTTAATCAGATTGGGGTTTTCCATTGTTCCGCCTGTTGCTCCGATTGTATAAATACCGCCGCCGTCAAAAATTTTATAATTCATAACCGTATGAATATAGTTGTTCTCAATTTTTAAATTTTCTATTGCGGAGGTTGTCAGCGTATCCCAACCGTAACCTATATGCATTCCGCTGTACGGCGTATCGAAAATTTCATTATGGCTTATATTCGTGTTTTTCGGGAACCCTGCCGAAATCGCGGCGGCGGACATATAATCCACACCGATTCTGTGAATATAATTGTTAGTTATATTATTATTTTTTATCATATATTTTTCCAATGTGGGATTTACTATGTTCTGGTTGCTTGTGTTCGGCTCTCCGAGCGACACCGCACTGCCTGAAATATCATAGAATTCATTTGCGTTAACATTACAGTCCTGTATAGCGCCTGTCATTTTTAACGCGGTAATACCGAGTTTGCTGAATCCGCAATTTTCGAACACAATATTTCTTGAATCCGTAACCTCGATTGCGCCGTCAGGCAGTTTATCCGCTCCCTGCTGTCTTATGTGATTGTTCTGCGCGTCCGAATGTCCGTCATTGCCGCTGGGTCGCATCCATGTGGTATATTTAAAGTCGATATTGTGAAATTCAATATTTTTCGCCGGAGCGTCAACGCTGCCGCTTATTGTAATCATTTTTTCCGTTGTAGGCAAGATAACCTCTGCGGTGTTTATATCCTCAAAAAACCTTGGAATATAATATAAATATCCGCTGTAACGGTCTAAATACCATTCGCCGGCTTCGTCTAAAAGCTCGTAAGCGTTTTCATAATATACCGGCTTTGTAGCGGCCGTTCCGCCTTTATTTTCCACATAACTCCAACCCGGCTGTTTCATTGCCACCGTTGCGACGTCGCCTACAATATTTATGCTGCTCACTCCGCACCTCGGATTCGTCCATTGCTCGTAATACACCATTTCCAAATCGCTCACATGAGCAAAATTAGCTAAAAAAGTATCCGTTGTGGTATGTCCCACCGTTTTATCCGTTGTGCAATTGCTAAGCCCCGTCGTGCTTCTTGCCCTTACAGCGCGCACTCCGTTGATATAAAGCTGCCTTGAGTTTACACTTGTGCCAACATAGGTTTTATATATATTTTTATCAGCGTTATGCAGGCTCCAGTTTTTCACCTCTTTACCTCCGGAAAAAACCGCTTTTTCTTTTCCGTATGAAGTATATACGATTTTTTGTGTTTCGCTGCCGTCCTGAGCTGTAAAAGCGACTGTCTGCGAAATCGGATATACACCCGGTTTGAACATTACATAGATATTTTTGCTTGTTTGTGTTTTAATCAACTGAGCTGCCGTTTTTGCAGCGTTAACTGTTTTCAGCGGACTTGCGAAGCTGCCGCTGTTAGTATCCGCTCCGTATTCAGCGTCAACATATATAAATTTCTCATTATTTGATTTCTCTATGTCTAATGATTTCATAATGGGCGTCATTGTGCTCTCCTCCCAAACAAAAAGCTTGGCGTGCGACGCAGCTGCAGTATTATTTAGCGCTATGCTGCGGTTAATACTCTGCCCGCTTGAAACGCTGTCCCTAGCATAACTTACTCCTGCCAGAATATTGTCCGGAGTATACATAGCCAATGCCGAAAGTATATTTACCGGATCGGCGTTGTTTTTGAACTCAACCCCGGCGTCAAGCGCGCCCAAAGCCTCATCCCATACATTAGGTACAAAATACGCGTTTACAACGTTGTCCGCATAGATTACAGAAGTATTCTTTTCCGCTGAAATTCCGTAATCCCCATATAAATCAACTGTGGTTACTTCAAATTTAAGCTGTTTGTCCGCATCCGCCTGCTGTAAATTATATGTTATTAAATCAGCGTTTGTCGTGCCGTTTTCAATTGTTATCCATCCGCCGGTTCCGAATGACCTCATGATTCTGTACCAGTATCCGGCTTTGTTTACCGCCGGGGTGTAGACGCAATTTAAGCTTAGCTGCTCTCCTACCTTATATGCTCCGGACAGATTCATTTGAATTGCCGGCGTGATATCGCTCTGCTCTTCAATTACGAATTCATCAATATAATACTTTTCCAGTTCAAGCCCTGTACCTACTCTGAAATACAGCGATGGTACGCTTACATCGGTTGTGCTGATTGTATAATTATAACTGATTTCGTATTTTACCCAGTTTTTTGTGATAACAGGCTGCAAACTGTCTTTAAGATATTGATAATTGGTAACGTTCGCATCTGTCTTTACGGCTTTTCTGTCTACTATTAACTGAATATTTTTACCCGAGTAAGCGTCTGAATCTGTTTTAGCCCAAAAGCTGATTTTATAGTTTGTATTATATTTAATCGGCACATTTTGTTTGATCGTTCCGTAATTTCCTGTTGAATCAATATATACACAGCCGGCTGTGGAATTCGCGCCGCCGCTTGCATATGAAGAAACCGCGCTCATATCCTGCCATACGTCTTTATAATCGGCTGTGTCGAAGCTGCCCTTTTGAATAAGGTTCACCGCGTTTGAGACAGTTGGCATTACAATTAAATCATCCAGAAAATATTCGATATTCTGCCCGGCGCTCATCACTACCGCCGCGTCGCCGCTGCCAATCCGGATATCCAGTGTGCTGGCGGGGACAACATCGTACCGCAGTCCGCCCGTTCCTATTTTAGTACCTTTTCCGTCAAAAACAAAGCTTTTGCTGACATATGCCCATTTGCCCGCTTGCAGCGACGCTGTTTTTGCTGAAATCGTGGTATAATAAGTTTCAGTACCCGCAAAATTTTTGGACTGGAAAACAAAATTGACCGTATCCGTAAGAGGAGTTTGTTTCATCTTTATCCACGCGGAAACATTATATGTCGCACCCTTTATCATTTCAAAAGAAAATTGCGGACTTCCCATCTTTGACAGCACGTTTACCTCAAGCGCTCCATCGCTCATTCCCGCTGTGTGCATATTAGTCCATGTGCAATCAGCATTTACTTTTGTAAACCGTCCGCTTATATTACTGCTTTCAAAATCCTCATAAATTCTGTGAATTGATGAAACCGCGCCGGCTGTTGGAAAATTAATCAAGGCAAGTATCATAGCCGCCGCTATTATAAGCACGCCTTTTTTCAATAAGTTCACCTCTTTTTTTGCAACTTAGGCTGCCGCAAAATGCGGCAGCTTCGGCCTGTTTTCTCATGACGGAGGATATAATTCCATATTGCCTGACCTTACATAGAAGTTTACGTATCCATCATTTGTCAATCTGTTTTCCGCTGTGTCAAGATAATCAATTATATTGATATTATCGATATTCAGAGTAATCCTTACGCCATCCGCCTCGTTTTTCGCGCCTGTCTGGATTTTATATTTTTTCCCGTATTCAAAGTTAAACGGCACTCTCTTTCCGCCGACCGAATCAAATCCGCTTACTTCTCCGAATATAACAGTTCTTTTACCGCCATTAAACTTTTGAAGCTCCAGATATCCTTTACCGAAAGTAATCATATAGCAATCCGACTTAGTATAGCCTTCCTCGGCAGTTGGACATCTGAATGTCATTGAAGGCCAACCGCTCTCCGCGTTAATCTGCATATCGAAGGACAAAAGCTCATCGCTGAATTTTGTTTTTGAATATGCCGCAAACCCCATAGTTCCTCCGCCCGGAGTTGATATTGCCATTCCGTTCTGCTTTTTGGATTTATTTCCGTTTGAGTCCATAACCCAGCCTTCCATGTCGGCTATTTTCGTACCAAAATTATAACCCGTGTCGGTTACAACCTCGCCTGTTCCATAGCTGATAACATCAACCATAAGTGCTTTTTCAACTGTTTTTCCGTCCGACTTAATAACAGTGTTAATTGTTGTTTTTCCTTTGGATTTACCTTCCACAACACCCGTTTCGCTCACCGAAGCGACCTTCTCGTCGGCTGAACTGTATTTTACGCTTTCAACTTCCATTTCCTTGCCGAATTTTGAAACCGCTTTAGGTTTTAGCTCTAAATTATATCCCTCTATCAAACGGATATTTTCGACATTGAACTCAACCTTATCCAAATCATCATCAACAAAAATCTCAACCTCAAATTCTTTGATTAAATCCTCTAAAAGCACCGTTACATCAATGACTGCCTTGCCTTGCTTTATCGCCTTAACATTGCCGTCGTCCGTTACCTCCGCAATATCGGGATTTCTGCTTGTCATATATACATTTTCGCTTGACAGCCCGACCGCTTTTGATTTCCTTGAGGTTGCTGTTATATCAATTTTAAATTCATCGTTTGATGCTACGAAATAAGTGTCTTTAACCTTAACCTCCTGTACTTTTTCAGGGAAAAGATACATATACTCGGGTTTAACGCCTGCTTTTTCAATAATTGCTTTTGCCTCCGGCGACCAGTTGGCGTCCGGGAACAAATGAGGCTCTTCAAATTTTACCTGATCTGTGTTGAATGTTTTTTCCTCTGTAGTGGAGTAGTTGTCAAACACTGTGCAGTTTCTTATGGATTTAGTCCACATATGCAGCCATCTTGATTTGCCCGGGTTTTCACCCTTTCCGTACCATAAAGGCGTATTTGTCAAATCAACCACGTTTTGCGTTAACGTCCAATTTGTTGTGCCTTCGTCCGTATACAGGGAACCGTGGTAGTTTTTTACATCCTGAATATAGTTTCCACGGATATAGTTTGGTTTTTCTGCTGTGCCGCCCGTCGCTCCGATTGTGTAGATACCGCCGCCGTCAAAGATATGGTTATTCATCACCACATGGATATAGTTGTCGTCAATCCACAGGTTTTCAGTGGCGGAGGTGGGCAGGGAATCCCAGCCGTAACCGATATGCATTCCGCTGTAAGGCACATCAAAAATTTCATTGTTGCTTATATTGGTGTTTTTCGGAAAGCCTGCCGAAATTGCCGCGGCCGACATATAGTCAACGCCGATATTATGTATATAGTTATTCGTGATATTATTATTGCGAACCATATATTTGATTTGCGTAGGGTTATATATATTGGTATCGTTTGTATAAGGCTCGCCGAGCGACACCGCGCTGCCCGAAATATCATAAAACTCATTCGCGTTTATATTGCATTCCTGTACTGTCCCTATAAGCTCCAGCCCTGTAATGCCCAGTTTGCTGAATGAACATTCTGTGAAGTTTATATATCTTCCGTTGCGGACAAACACCGCGCTGTCCGGCAATTTGTCACCGCCGCCGCCGCTGTCCCTCAAATGGTTGTTCTGCGCGTCTGAATGTCCCATATTTGTGCTTGGGCGCATCCATGTTGTATACTCAAACGATATATTTTCAAAGGATACATTATGCATTACATTATCTATGCTTCCTTCCAAACGAACCAGCTTTTCCTGAACCGGCAGAATAACCTTTGCTGTCGTTATATCCTCAAAAACTCTAGGAATGTAATACAAGCTGCCGTCCGTTTTATCTATGTACCATTCTCCCTGTCTGTCCAAAAGCTCATAAGCATTTTCATAATAAACAGGTTTTGTAACTGATGTGCCGCCTTTATTTCTAACGGATTTCCAACCGGGCTGATCCATTTTAATCGTTGCTACTCCGTCGTTTACAGTAATACTGTCAACTCCGCAGCGCGGATTTGTCCATTGCTCATAATAAACCATTTCCAAATCGCTTACGTTTTTATAATCCGCTAAAAAAATGTCCGTTGTTGTATGCCCAACCTCGCCGTTGTCGGTTGTGCAATTGGTAAGCCCTGTTTCGCTTTTCGCCCTTGTAGCTCGAACCCCATTAACAAAAAGCTGTCTGGAGTCAACCCCCATGCCTACGTTTGCTTTGTAGATATTTTTATCCGAATCATACAGGCTCCAGCCTGTTACGGTTTTGCCGCCCGATACAGCCGCTTTACCCTCTCCGTATGAAGTGTAAATAATATTATAGCCGTTTGAGCCGGAATCCTCCGCCGTCATTAAAACAGGTTTTGTCAGAATATGCTCTGACGCTTTTAAAAATACATAGAGATTGCCGCGCATATTTTTATTATATTTTCTTACCATTTTCTGCGCCGCGTCAATGGATTTGAGCGGCATTTGCGCTGTTCCGTCATTTTTGTCGCTGCCGCTGTCGGGGTCCACATAAATTGCCATTCTTGTGCTGATTTCTACAATACGTTTCAAAATTTCAGCCGCCTGCGCTCTTGTGATATTATTTTCAGGCCAGAAGCTACCGTCCGGAAAGCCTGTTATCAGCCCGGCAGACCCTGCTGTATGTACCGCTTCAACTGCCCATTCGGCAATGTCGCTTTTGTCTGTAAAATCCGCGAGGCTGTTTTTTGTTTCTGCATTTCTAAGCTCCGACACTTTTGCCGCGATAACTGCCGCCTCCTGCCTTGTAAGAAGGCTATTAGGGTGCAGTTTTCCGCCAATCGTAAGTACCTTGTTTATAATGCCCAATTCGTACGCGGTTTGCACCGCGTCCGCAAACCAGTCGCTTTCATTTACATCGCTGTATACCCCTGCGTATTTACTGTGGTCGATTTTAAGACCCGAAACGACCATATTTATAAACTCTGCACGGGTTACTTCACGTTCAGGTTCAAAAGCGCTGCTGCTTACTCCGTTTAAGATACCGTTTGCCGCAAGCACGTCAATGGTTTGCTGCGCCCAATGTCCTGCTGTATCTTCAAAATTAATCTTTTTAACAGGCTTCATTTGCGGCAGCGGGTCTATATATTCTTCCGGCGGAAGTTCCGGCTCCGGCTCAACATCACCTTTGGGTATCACCTTAACTTCATCAAGATAATGTATGAGCTTTTGCTGTCCGTCCGCTATTCTGAATTCCAGAATTCCTTTGCCGTCAACTTCTTTTCCGGCGGTGTTTTTACCGTCGCAGGTGTATTTCAAGCTAATTTTTTTCCATTTTTCCGTAACTGCCACATTCTGCGCCAGATACCACCAGCCGCCTTGCGTAAAATTTTGTATTACGGTTACGGTGCTGTTTCCTTTGTCCATTCTGATATAAAATTCAATGGTATATGTTTCGCCTTTCAGCATATTTACATTTTGAGCGATTGCGGAATACCCGCCGGCAAGTTCTACCTTCGCGCTGCCCGCGCTGCCTGCCGCGCCTTCCTTCTGCCATGTAATTTTTGCTCCGTTTCTCGCTGTCCAATCTTTTACGCTTTCATCCATTGAGGGATTTTTTATTATATTGCTGTCTGCCGCATACACATTTACACAGCTAAATAGCAGTAAAAGTATCAGTGCAAAGCTTATATTTTTCATTAAGCAATCCCTCCTATATATTTCAGCAGTTCATAAGCAATTTTAGCGCTTTGCGCGCGGGTGACATTTTCATTCGGCGAGAAATTTCCGTTGCCTGTGCCGCCTATGATCCCTGCCGCGGATAGCTTTTTTACCGACTCTTTCGCATAATCCTCCACACTGCCGAAATCATTAAATTGTTCGCTGTTATTAGCCGCCTCCGCCGCTCCTGCCATGCTGAATATTCTTGACATAATCACCGCCATATCCTGCCTGATGATAATCTCTCCCACACCGAATTCACTTTCATTTATTCCCGCGATAATGCCTGCCTTTTTCGCTGACGCTATATACGGATAGTACCACTCGGTTTTACCTGCATCGTTAAATTCCGCATTTGCGCTTTCGTCAAGCAAGTCAAACGCAAGTACAATTATTTTTACAAATTCTTCTCTTGTAACGCTGTCATTCGGATAAAACCTTCCGTCGCCTTTACCGTTAATCACACCTTTTGAAGAAAAATAATCAACGCTTTCTTTAGCCCAGCTTGCGCCTGCCAAGTCCGAAAAGCTTTGATGCTGAGGCGCCGGAGTTGAAACTGTGTCTTGCGGATTGCCCGATATAACGGTAGAGCCGCCATTGCTTCCGCCTCCTCCTCCGCCGCTGCCGCCCGAGGAAGGAAGATATGAGTCGGAAATTCTTTTAAACGCTGCCGGTATTTGAGCGTAGTCATCAAAATTTACCTTTTTCAGTTCTTTATACACCGTTGCTTTGGTACTGCTGTCAAGCTTGTTAAAGGAGGAATAGTTGAGGCTAAGCAGGCTTTTTGATTCATAATATTTTAAAGCCTCTTCCGCTTTTCCCCAGTCAAACCGGTCAAGCACACCAATCAGCACACACCCGTCAAACACTTTATTTATCAGTTCTTTATTAATGCCGTTTACCTCTTCAAAATTATAGCTTACAAATTTACTTATCGCAGTATTCAGGCTGTTTGCCTGTTTTAATTCCTTATAATAAGTTTCCTTATCAAGCGCCAGTTTTATGCTGTTGTCTAAAAGACCCGCAAGTTTTGCGGCGTCTGTTTGAGCGCATATATTTGCCGCTTCGACATTTTCGTTAAATACAGCCTGCAGAAGCTGCTGTTTTTCTATTACATTGGTTTCCTGTGCGTTAATTGACAAGTCCAGCCCGGCTATGATTTCATCAATTCTTCCCTGCCATTCTGGATTTAAGCTAAGATATTGCGTTATGTTTAATTCCAAGGTTGCAGAGTTTACTGTGAGCGCTTCTTTAATTTTATCTATTTCCGTAATATTTAAAGCTGTAAGCGCATTTCTTCTGTCATTTTTATTTATGAAATTTACGGACTGTTCCGTAATCGGAATGTTCTTTCCGCCGACTCTTATAATATACTCACAGGTAAGAGTATTTTCACTTATATTAAAATCGTCAAACTGAAACGTATATTCTGTTCCGTTTTGCACTACATCTGTTTCGCCGGTATACATAGGAATGGTTTTTTCTTTATTCAGCATTTGAACGGAAATCCTTTTTGCGTATGTACCGACAGTTCCGGAAACCTTGACTGTAAACACATTCATTTCAACGTTCAACTGCATGCTTTGCGCAAAAGCGGCTCCGGACGCGGTGAGTATAAATGCCGCGCACAAAATTGCTGTTATTAGTTTTTTTATCATAACTTCCTCCCCTTTCAGGATAATCCCGCTATCTCAATACAATAATTTCTTTCGCAATGGCTAAATTGAGCCGTATAATAATTTTGTCGCCTACGATCAACTCGTCTGATTTTATATTTTTCGCCTCATTTTTCAGCCTGTCATATTTTACAATGCTCGCACCCGAAAGTGAGAAAATTCCTGAACTGGTTGTTGTGTCTGTTGATGTTATAAACCTTACATATCCGTTTTCAATATCATTAACATCAGCGTATAGCACTCTGTAGTCAGCGTCAAATACCGATGTATTCGTTACTTTTGTTCCCGGTACTAAAACAGCCGCGCCCGAACCGCTTCCCGCAGCGCCTCCGGCATTATATACCTTTTCAAATTTAAATGCCTCGCCTTTGTTGTTAGTGCCAATTCTTATGATATCGCCCGGCTGTATATTGTAGGTGCTGATTAAATCTGCCGTTTCCGTAATGATTTCCATTTCGGAATTGCCTATAACGCCGAAGATTTTCTTTGTCGGCTCCTCATCGTCGTTAACTGCTCCTACCACCTTGGTTACAATGCCCATTTGCGTATTTGTTGATATTCCGCCGTTTGAAATATTCTCTACAACCAGAGCCGCCGCAATGTTTACATTTGTTTCACACACATCATACGCAGTGAAATTATGTTTCAAATCGCTGCCTGACGAAAACGACGACGTTTTCAATCTGCCATAACCTTCTTCATCGGTCAGGTCGGTTGGTTTGCTGAACATAATCGTGTCGGCTGTTACTGCAAATTCTCCGTTAATTATGTTATTCCTGAAACGAATCGTGCTGCCGCTTTTTAGTGTTCGCAGACCTTCGCTTACATCTGTTTCGGCAGTGTCTATATAATCAATGGTTCCATCATCTTTTTGCCTGAACCTTATCACTTCACCCGGAATTACAGCCTGTTTTATGCTCTCTTTATCAAAAGCGCTGCTTCTGACAGAACCGTTGAGTGAAACCTTATCCGCGCAGTCCGCAACTATAAATTCGTCATCCTGTGTATACAGCTTTAGCTGAATTATTGTATTTATACCGGTTATCTGACCCGAAGCCGCCACTACGGCATATTTTAAATCGCCTTTTGTGCTGTTTCTGTAAGCGGCTATTTTGCCCTCATAATCCAAATAAAAACTGCCGTACTTTCTGACTGTTATATTTTGAGCGCTGCCTTCCGCAGCAGCATCCGCATAGTTTGAAGCCATTTTGTAATTCGCGCCCGCTATTTTGTATTCCACATCTTTATCGCTTGTAATTTCACTAACCTCGCCTGTGACGATATTTCTTGAAATATACACTCGTTTTAAAATTCTGCCGATTGTGTTTTTGCTTTGCGCAACGGTTAAAATATCCCATTCCTTGATTTCTTTTATTTTCACAGGCTTGCCGTCAACGCCGAATATTTCTACGTCATATAAATTTTCATCTAATCCCATTCCCTGATTTGTATATTTATCATACACAATCCGGCTATCCTTATCTATGCCGCGTACTACAATATTTGTATAGCTTGTGATAAACAATACGTCTATTTCCTCGTCATTATCTCTGTCCAGCCCTGTTATTTCGCTTGCGCCGGGAATGACGTTTTGTATCGTACCGTATCCCGACAACGCTCTTCCGTTATAAATTACATCAGCATCGTCCGAAATCCGCATTGTTTTTTCTTTGTCGCTGCCGGCAACTAAATACCTCACCGACTGCGCTTCAACGGAAGCTATATCGACAGAAGCTATTTTCAGTTCTGTATTTTTATTTAGGGCAGGCTGCAGATATTTCACTTTGTAATCCTTGTTACTGTCTTCGCTGACAAAGTAGTCAACGCTCATACCTAGCAGCTTTGAATAATCTGCGTCCGTAAAATAATTGTTAGAATCTATTTGTATCTGGCCAGCCTGCGTTTTGCTTTCCGGAGTACTAAGCCCTGTATATTGATTTGCTGTAACGACGCCCTTTAATTTACTGATTTTATGAAAAGCTTTAAGAGGTGTATTATCTTTTATGATAGAATATTCCGCCGTCTCCCCAAACCCGGTTTGCGTGCATATATCCACCTCTGTACAGTTATCAAGTATTTTATAAATTTCAGCAAGTGTTATTGCATTGTCGCCGCCTGCTTTTATGCCGTCAAGCATTTGATTTTCCGCTGCTACGGCAAAATAACCGTAAGGGTATCCGCCTTTTATTGCGGCTTGGTTTTTATAGCCCATCGCGCTTACAATTACAGAGATTGCCTGATTATATGTAATTTCACTGTCCGGAAAATATCTTTTATTTCCGTCTCCCGAGATATATCCCATTTTACTAAGTAGCTTAATATCTCCCAAAGCTGGATTATTTAATTCCACATCAATAAATGGCGTCGTTTCTGCCGCATTGTCCGAAGCGTCGCTGAGATTTAAAAATTTTGTGATAATTTTAGCGAATTCGCTTTTTGTGACAGTTGCCGAAATGTCTTTTGTTCCGCTGTTTTCAATTACGCCCAATGCGGTAAGCTTCGCTACCGTTATTTCGTCCACAGCCGCTTTGTTTTCTTCCTGCGCCGATGTAATGCCGATTGATAAAATACTGACAGCTAATACAAAAGAAACCACTTTCATCATTTTATTCAGTTTCATATTCGACCTCCGTATAACTTTTTTCCATGGCATAGTCAAAGCCTGCCGGCATTTTGGGGGAATTCACAGACAATTTTGTATTTTCCGATAAAAGCTCGGATACAATATTATTTTCCTGTGTGTATTTTTTATATTGAGCCTCTTTTCCGTTTACAATTATGCTGAATACGCCGTATGTTTCATTCAGCCTGCCTATTTCAATTTCTCTTTCTTGCCCGTCAAAGCATATCATTTCTATTTTTTTGTTTTCTTTATCCAGTCGGATTTCGCCTTGCTCGCCGTTGAAAACCCATTCGTATATATTAAGATTAATAGTTATTCCGTCGTCTTTAATTATAAAATTATTCTTTTCTCTTATGATTTCCACAATATCGCTTGCTCCGCCGATTTCAAATTGAAAGCATAGCTTTTCAGCTTTTAATTTGCCGTCCTTAACCTTATCCAAAATATAATGAAAATCACCGCGGTCGGTTGCAAAGCCTACATTTGACAGCATTGTATTTTTGTGTTGCGAGGTATATACCATACCCGAACAGTAATCGTAATCATTTTTAATACATCTGATACGCATATAACACGGTTTTTCTTTTCCCCAGTAAATCATAGATGTGCGCCTTTGATTCCATAAATCGCTTTTTTCAAACGCGCCTATAGCGTATTCCTCTGTCATATAGGTAAACGCTCTCAGGTCGGGGCTGTTTAAATTTCGGACAATTACCGTATTTTCATCCGCCGTTCTGATATTGTTTTTCTTGTAGTATGTTTGGTCAATCCATCTGTCCGCGTTATCGCCGAAATATTTCATACAGCTTTCCGGGCAGCTAAGCGGAAGCGTGAGGCAGGCAACGGAGGCTTTGCTTGAATCTCCCTCACTGCCGAACCGTCCGTTAGTTCCCTTATATATAAACCATTCGATTTGACCTTCTTCCAAATCTCTGTAAGCTCTTGCCTGAGGAGGTGCAAGCTGTTTAAGGCTTGTGCTGTAATGCTTTGCCAAAAGCTCCCATGCGTATTCATTCAGCTTTTGGGCAATCTGCCTGCAGCGTCCATCTTCAAAAAATATCAGCATCCTTGTGATTTCTTCTATCGCAAGCAGTGTATAGCTTGAACTGTTATATTCGCTGAAACTTCCGTTATATTCCGTATATTCAAAAAGCTTTTCAAGCCGCTGTTTACCTCTTTTAAAAAACTTTTCATTTTTCAAAAGCTCGCCGGCCGAAACAATAACCATGCTGCTCATAAGGCTGATGTTTGTATAATCGGGCGATACATTTCTTTTTAGGCTGCATTCCACAGCGTTACCGAGAGTTATTTTAAGCTTTTCAGTAAGCTCGGCTCCAAGCACATCGCTGCATTTTTTTAAAATATAAACAAGGTTTTTCCCTATAAAATCCGCCCAGTTATAGTCCGGTGCAATCATATTGTCCAGGCTTTCCTCCATATAATAAGACCACAAACCGAAGGTTGGGCTGCCCTCTTTAGTATCCTGCAGCTCAATAATTCTCTCCAAAACAGCTTTTGCTTTGTCATAATGCGCGGCGTCTTTTGTAATCAGAATCGCGGCAGCGTATTCTACCGATGGGTTTATAGGGTGCGTCAGCCCGGTAAGCCTAGTATGGTATCCTCCGCCCCAGTTATCCCTCACTTCACTCATGAGCCTTTCCTTCGGGTCGTATTTGTCATGCTGCTCCTGCAGCTTTTCCTTGATTGCGTCCATTTTTTCTCCCCCTAACTAAATTCCTTCACCCAATATAAGTATCGCAAGCGCTTGCCCGTACGTCATCGGACAAAGCGGTATATCCCTGTAATGCTGCAAATCTCTGCCCATTCCTGTGCCGTAGGATACTCCTTTTACTTCTCCGTCCTCACCGATATTGCAAGCCACGCAATTCAGCGCTTTTAAGCCTGTTTCTTTGTATTTTTCATCAATGTAACCTTTTCTGACCGCTTTTAATATTCCGTATCCAAAGCCGGCTGTTGCCGAAATTTCAATATATGTTTCAGGGTCATCCAAAAGAGTATGCCAGCCGCCGCATTCCGCCTGCGTTATTTTCAGGGCGTCAATTTGTGCTGTCAAGGTATCAAGCAAATACTCTTTCAAACCGCCTGTAAGACCTGTCATTTCGATAAACTCAACCACGCCCGCGGTGTACCAGCAGTTTCCTCTTGCCCAAAGCGCGTTTGCAAAATTATGTCTGCCGTCAAACGTCCAGCCGTGGAACCAAAACCCCGTTTTTTTGTCATATAAATATTTAATATGTATTAAAAATTGCTTTTTAGCTTCTTCTACATAATCAGCCTTGTTTAGCAATATACCCATCTTTGTCAAAAACAACACCGTCATAAACAGTGTGTCAATCCATAGCTGATTGGGGTTTTCCTCACCGCTTACAATATGCTGCAAGCCGCCTTCCTCTGTTCGCGGCATTTCCTCCATCACCCATTTTGCCCAATCGCCGCACAAATTCAAATAATCCTGTCTTTTCGTTTCCTCAGCCAAATATGCGAGCGTAAGCATTGGAGCCATTGTGTTTACATTTTTCGGCGGCAGCCCTTTGGATATATTTCTGTCATACCATGACGTAAGGGTTTCAAGATACTCCTTTTCGCCATGCTCCTTATAATACTTGAACAAACCGTACATACCGATGCCTTGAGGCCATTCCCAGTTTTCGATGTCAATGATGCCTATCGGGCAGGTTTCTTCAAAATCCTGTCTTTTAATTTCTGTCATTTTGTTTACCGTATTCTTTAATATATCCCTTAGCACACAATCTCCCCCACATTACATTTGTTAATTATATTAAATCATAGATTATTAAGACAGTAAATACAAAATATTTTACTTCATTTCCATAGTTAAGTAAAAAAACTGTACTTTTTTTCTATTGAATAATTGCTTATTATACTGTATAATAAGATAAGAAACAACTTAAAAGAAAGGATCGTGCGATTTATTATGAATATCAGATTATTTTGCGTAATACTGCTGTTTTCTTTGCTTTGCGGCTGCACGCCTAAAACAAAAATCACCGCCGATGAAACCGTTTACGTGAAATGGATTATGCCCGGCAAAGGTAAATTTTCTGATCTTCAAAGCGTTTTAAACAGCGCAAACCAGCTTATCAGCAGCGAAACCAAAAAAATTCAAGTAGATTTTACCATAATAAATAAATATGAATATTTCGATAAGCTGAATTTATATATTTCCGCCGGTCAACAAGTAGATATTGCGTGGGGAAATGATGAGGAACTGCCATACATATATAAAATGAATGAGAATTATTTTAAAATTTTAGACGAGCTTTTAGCCTCCGACGGTACTGATGTTAAGAAGAGCCTGTCTTCCGAGTTAACTGAAAAAGTTAAAACGAGCAACCGCATTTATTATTTGCCGACTATAACAGCTTCTGACGGCATGATACCTTTTTTAAAAATCCCCAAAGCCTTATCGGGTTATATGGATATAAATCTGCTTGCGCAAACTGTAAGCGAAAGCGATGCAATCACAGAAAAGCATTTTAGTGTTATAAACAGCTATCTTAATAAATTGTCCGCGGAAAACGAGCTTGGCAACGGAGCGGATTTACACACGTTATATAATTTATTTCCTCTTGTGGGTTATGAAACAATACTTTCCACGTCGAATTTGTTTGGATATAAAATGACCGACTCCGGTTATAATATTGTAAACATTCAAGCCTCGCGAGAGTACGCTTTAACGCAGCAATTTTTTAAACAATGGGAAAATGCCGGTTATGTGAGAGAAGATATCGGTTTGATGAATAAGAAAAAGCTAAATGCTCCAAATAACTATATTTTAAGCGGTGTATGGGGGTTTTTTGACGATTATGGGCTGCATTCCATCGCCGACGATGAATTTAATAATGATTTTATCTATATTCCGCTTGACAATAAATACCACACTTCAAGGCTTATCACCGACAGCGTCATTTTCATCCCGAAAAACAGCAAAAATTCATCTGAAGCAATGAAAGTTATCAACGTATTTTACAAAAACCCGAAATTATATAATCTTTTGACCTACGGCGAAGAAGAAAAACACTACAGCGTTGCGGAAAACAAACTGATTCGTTACATTCAAAAGTCGCCAACCTATTCAATGTACCCGAATATTCTGCCGAACACCCGCAGTGAGTTTGCGGACATAAATTATGATAATGTTGTTCCGATGAATTATACCCGAACACAAAATAAGCTTGAAAATTTCAAACCGATATTCAGTGATATTAACAAGGTGCTGTATAAATATATAATTTCCGCTTCTGATAATTTTGAACCAACCGTTATAAAAAACGCGGATATGCAGAACATATTAAATGAGCTTCAGTCACAGGCAGATTATTTTATTAAAAAATAGAAAGGCGAGATGCGGCATGTACAACGTAATTATTGTGGATGATGAAGCTATTATCCGTAAAGGCTTTGCAAGCTTTATCCCCTGGAATGAAATCGGCTACAATGTGACAGCCGAATTTATGGACGGCGCGCCTGCTATTGAATTTATGAAAAATAATCCTGTTGATTTGGTTCTTACAGATATAAAAATGGCTAACGTTTCCGGTATCGAGGTAGCGAAATATGCGTATGAGAATCTGCCGAATACACGGGTTTGCATAATCAGCGGATATAAGGATTTCGAGTATGCTCAAACGGCAATCAAATATAATGTTGAATATTTTTTAACTAAACCGACCGTCATCGACGAGGCTATTGAGATAATGAAAGAAATTAAGCTGAAGCTTGACGCTCAAACGCAAATCGAAAAGCAGAAATCAGAATATAAGGAATTGATTGAAATTGCCCGCCAGCAGTTTTTCACCGATATATTTTTAGGCAATTTCGAGAGTAAACAAAGTATTATTGAAAAAGCCGAATATCTTAATTTAATTGATGAACAAACAATCTACTGTCCGTTTTGGGTGATTGTAAGCGATTGCGAAAATTATGTTAACACTCATTGGAATTATGGCAAAGAATATTTTTTTACTGCTGTCTGTAATTTTATCAACGACAACAACCATATGTTCAGGCTTCAAAAAATACTGATTACGTCAGACGAAATTCTGCTCATTGCCTCAACCTATTATCCTGAAAATATTGATGAATTCAAAACGCAAATCGAGGCCCATTTGTCCGCTGCCAAGCAGAGCATTAAATGTATGATGGACCTTAATATCGATTACCAAATAGGCAGGGTATTCGCCAATATATTAGAGCTTGTTGACTTTTTATCCGAGCCGGTATGGGTTGACAATAATTCATTTTCCGGTTCGTCTGTAACGCTGATTGATGATAAAGTGCATCTGATGTTATTGGAAAAATACAAAAATGTAATCCTATCAATTATTTTAGGAAGAAATGAACAGCTATACAACAACCTTACAAGCATTACAGGGATACTCACGCCGTTTCCGCTTTCGGTAATTAAGGATTCCATCAATGATTTTTTAAATATTATTTTCTCAAAATTATCGAATATCAGCAATAAAAATTTCTTGCATATATATAAAAATTCTTTAGAGGATATCCAAAGCTCGGATAATAGAAACGCTGTATTTTCAATTTGCGAAACTGTGTTAAACAGCCTTATTACCCAAATTGACAAAAATGTGAAGGATGATTCCTCGGAACGTATGATTGAACGGGCAAAAGAATTTATAGAAAATAATTACAGCAACGACATATCCCTTGATGATGTAGCGAATTATATATTTTTGAACTCAACCTATTTTTCAAGATTTTTCAAACACCATACAGGCGAAAATTTCAGGGATTATCTGATAAATTTACGAATATCAAAAGCGATTGCCCTACTCATGGAGGGCAAATATAAAATATATGAAATCGGCAGCATGACAGGCTATAAAAACAGCAAATATTTCAACCACCAGTTTAAACAGGTTACAGGGCAGACGCCCAAAGAATATGTTATGAAACATAGCGGTAAAAATGGAGATTAAATATGAAAAAATCAAGTAGTATTTATAAATATTTATTAAATTACAAAGCCAACAGTATAATTATAAAAAACTTTCTTGCCATAATGCTTGTAATTATACTTCCATTTATGGTTCTTTTCTGGAATACCTATTACAACACAATCAAAAGCATGAAACAGGAAGTGGATGAAATCTCCAAACCATATCTTCTGAATATCGTTAATTCTCTGGACAATATTTACAGTGAAATGACGCTGCTTACCTATACGCTCGCGCATAGCTCTTCCACGGTTTCTTTTATGGCTGAAAATGATATAAATAAACTGATTACACAAAAAATTGATATTACGAGTATCACAGGCAACCCCACGCTCACCTATAAATACATCGACAGCATCTATGTGTATTCGGACAAAAACAAATATGTTTTATCAAATACCTATAATGATAAAATTGACAATTTCACCGATAAGAACTGGCTTAAACAGTATTCTTATTTAGAAAAAAACGATATGGCAATTGTTCCGCGGAAAAACAATGATACATACCCTTATTATTTAACATTTATAACACCTGTTTATACTGAGCCTTACACAAAAATAGGAGCGGTTGTTGTGAATCTAGACATTGAAATGCTGTCTAAAATGCTTCTCGGGCACGATGACAGATCGTCCGAAATTTATGTATTGAACGAATATAAAAAGCTGGTTTTCTGCAATAAACCCGAGCTGATTTATAATAACTTCGATAAATACAATTTTGTATACGACCGTGTAAAATTTGCCGAGGAAAACGACGGCAGATATGCCCTTTATACAATCAAGTCGGACACGAGCAAGCTTGAATATATTTCAATCGTACCTCAATATTTTAAAGGATATTATGCTTTTCAACTGATTTTTATTGTAATATTAATGATTATCACAACTCTGGGCGTATCCTTTTTTCTCGCGGTGCGCACCTTTAAACCAATCGGCAGTATTATCGCCGCTATTGATGAGCCCGGCGAACCCGGAGGGCTGGGGATTACAAATGAAATTCAATATATTTTGGACAACATCAATCGAACAGTGGCGGACAAACGAGTGGTTGAGGTTGAATTGGAGCATCGTATGAAGCTTTTGAATCACGCTTACAGCACCGCTCTGCAATCTCAGATTAACCCTCATTTTTTGTATAACACTTTGGAAACGATAAATTTCATGGCATACGAGCTTTGCAAAGGGAATAACGACATCAGCAAAATAACAACCAGCCTGTCGCAGATGCTGCGGATAGGGCTTGATAACGAAAGCAAAATTGTTCCCTTTAATACTGAGCTGGAGCACTTGAAATTATATATACAAATTCTTACTCTTCGATATCCTGAGCTGTGCAAATTTGAGTTTAATATATCGCCTGAGGCAGAGCGCTGCAATGTTGTGAAGCTAATTTTGCAGCCCATAGTTGAAAACGCTTTTTACCACGGTATAAAGCCTAAAATGACCATGGGTATAATAACCGTGTCCGCCTTTGCAAATGATAAATATCTTATTTTAAAAGTAGCGGACGACGGTGTGGGAATTTCTCCCGAACACTTGAGAAGTATTGAAGAAATTCTTAACAATGAAATGTATTTATCATCAAAGCATATCGGAATAAACAACGTTAATCGCCGCATCAAAATGACCTTTGGCAATGAGTACGGTTTATATGTACGCAGCGCTCAAGGCATAGGCACCACCTTTACCATGAAATTGCCCAAAATAACAGACCTTGCCAATCACAGCTGATATAATTTATAATAATATTCCTATATCCCGCAGCGCAGGTTTATTTTTGAATCAAAAGAAGTAAATGCTTCGCCATTCGGCAGGCAAACTGTTTTCTTAAATATTACAGGCGAATGTATCTCAATTGAAAATTCGTTGTTTTTCTTTTCCCATTTAACATATACCTCGCCAAATTTTGTGGGTATACTGCCAATCGCGGAATTTCTGTCATTTATATACGGTTTAATTTGTATAGTTTTTTCAGGTGTGTTTATATCACGAATACCTAAGTCCATAGCGGTAAACTCAAATAATACAACAGCTCCCCATCCATGACATTCGCTTCTGGGGTGATCGTCTGTAGTTTCGGGTATCGTTGTGCAGTTTTTATAAATCAAATCATATAAACGACCTATCATGTTACTTCTTTTTTCATAAATATCCGCCATTTCCAATGCCCGGAACAGGTCATAAGAATAACCGAAGGTAGCCTGCGCAGTTAACTCGAATGAATTCAGCAGAATTGTTTTCGAAAGCGGCTTACTTGCCGCGCCGGACAATACTGCCCATATTTGCGTCTGCTGCGAATATGTATTTTTATAATTGCCGTCTGCGTACAGCTGTTTTTCTACATCAAAGCATTGCTCATTTACACATGATTTAATCTTTAAAGACCGTTTTTTATATTCCTCCGCCGCAGATACTCCGCCCAAAGCAAAATACAATCCAGCGGCAATATCCAATGCCGCGGCATACATAAGATTTTGCACAGTAATGGATTCTCCTTCTGATACGGGCGGTTCTCCCCTGGTTTCCTCCCAGTTAATCGCCCAGTCGGAAAAGTTCCAATATAAACTTTGCTTAAGCAAACCGTTGTCTTCAATACGGGCGTGGTGCCAGTCCAATATTCCGTCTATAACATGAATGTAGCGTTCAACAACACTAATATCACCAAAACGGCGGTAATGCGCGTCTACCATGCGTATAAAATAAATAGAAAACGACGGTATTATCTGCTGGGTGTTGGACGGAGACCTTGCCGCAATCATACCGTCGGCATACTGAGATAACGCAAAATCGCGCATTGCCCTTCGCGCGGCACGGTCGTCCGTTGTCAGCTGATATGTAAACTGCATTTGCATAAAGGTATCCATTGTATACTGGAGCTGCTCATAATACGGACAGTCTGTATATGTTTCCTGCATACAGCATTGCAATGTGTGCCTGCTTATTTCAAACAGACGATTATCCGTTTCATTGCCGAAATCACATGGCGTGGGGTTGCCCAGCGGATAGCCGGTTTCGGAATATGAAATAGAAACAAGCTCTGCGTCACCTGTCGTCTTTATTCCTACAAAGCGAAAAGTTCGAAACCAAAAAGATTCACGTTCAATAATCGTATCGCCGTTTAAAGTAAATATATCGCTGTCACCCAGAAGAACACCGTTTTTATCCGCCCGGTCATATTTTTTAACAGTATCCCCCTCCTCAAAGCTGTAGCATTCCGCATAGGTCAGGCTGATTGTTCCTTTTCCGCGGCATTTAATCCTTACATAAGCGTTTGTCAATCTGCCCGCGTCATAAACTCCGCCGGAAAAGCTATCAAAATCCTTTTCTTTTCCGAAATACATCATGGGCATGGGACTTAATCGGGCATATAACGGGGATATTTCACCAAAATACAGCTTATCCGACTCATGACGCAAGAAAGGCTCGATGCATACCGCAGATTCAGCTTTGTTTTTTTGATATAAATCGCCGTCTACCGTTTCGTAAAGTCCTGTGAAAAAACAATATTTTGTTGAAACAAAATCAATACCATTTTCCTTTGAAACACGCCATGTTTCATCCGTTGCAACGGATGAGATTTCCTCCCCTTTTTCATTATACCCGTTTCCGATAAGTCCAAAAGCGGCAAAACCGCTTCTGTAAACAGAAAGCATAAATTTCAAAGCTAATCTGCTGTCCTCTTTTGAAGTCGTCAGCTGTAAAATCTCAGCAAAAAATTCATTTTCGCCTTCTGTCAGATAATCCGCAATATCAACAGAATCATAATAACGTTCCCTTTCTGTTCCCTTGCAAGGCCCTACAGCCGCAAGCTTTCCGTTGATATACAGCTTATATCTCGCGTCCGCGAAAATATTAACTAAAAATTTATTACACAGGTGCAAACAAACCTTCTTTTTAAAATAATATATTTTATTTTCTCCTAATACAGCATCCTTATGAGTAATTAAATAAGCATTCATTATGTCAACCTCCGCTAAATATATAAATTCAGGTTTTTTTCTATTACGGATGAGCGAAATAGTTCAAGCCGCTCACCTTTTTGAAGGTATTCCTGCTGAGTTTCCAAAACATAGCCTTCCGGATTTTCTTTTTGAATGCTTTTTCGGATACAAGCCATTTTATCCTGACAATCCGGAGGCAGTAAAACCCATTCAACAAAATACAACCGTCTTAACTCGTCGTCAGCTGTAAATCTTTCCAAATTCGCGGGGCTGATTGTAAGCTCACTTAAATCTCCATTATATGTAATTCCAGTTTGCTCCATAAAAACAGAAGCCATACGAAGATTCCCCAAATCATTCGGATGAATACGGTCATCATTAAGAATCTGCGGATTTTCTTTTTTCATATAAGGCAATAAAAATTTATGGAAATCCACAACCCCGCAGGAATACCGCGCTGCCAGTTTATATACAATTTTACTGCATTTCACAAGACCTGCATCGCACCTTTGATTGGGAGCTTCGGATATCATTTGCTCATTATACGGCGTCGGCGTGCAAAGCACTGCTTGAGCGTCGGCTTTTTTAAGCTTTTGTATCAATTCTGTCATGGCAGTTTCATAGTCCAAAATCGCCTTTTCGCGTAATGCCAAATTCACGTCGTTGTCAATTTCATAAGCGTTACGGTTAATATCATTCATACCAAACATCACTACAACAATTTTAGGAAAACAATATAAACAATCAGTCATTAGCCGGCGCTGCGCGTTTTTTGCATTATCTCCCGGCACACCGCAATTAATCAGCCGTATTTTTTTATTGCTGTACTGACGGATTAAGATTTCCTGTACAGTTCTCAGCCATCGGCCGTCGGCGGTTATACTGTCCCCTAAAAAACATATCCGATCATTTTCTTTCAAAGATTCTAAAATGTTCATTTTGGCTTAATTCCTTTCTTTTTATCCTTTAACCGCCCCGACCATAACTCCGCTTACGAAATATTTCTGAATAAATGGATATATAAATAAAATTGGCAGTGTGGCTATAATAATAACGGCATATTGAATCGACTCGCCTACCTTTTCCTGATCGCCCGCGGATAAGTTTGATGTCATAGAAGATGTATCATTCACTATCAAAATCTGTCTTAACACTAACTGCAATGGCCATTTATTCACAGCGGACTGCAGAAATATCGATGCGTTAAACCATGCGTTCCAATAGCTTACGCCATAATAAAGACCGATAACGGCTAAGGTCGCGCCGGAAAGGGGAATCATTATTCTAAATAATACCGTTAAATGCCCCGCCCCGTCTATAACGGCGCTTTCCGAAAGGCTGCTTGGCACCGCGGCAAAAGCTGTCCTTAATATAATCATATTAAAAGTACTGATTAAGCTTGGAATAATCAAAGATAAACGTGAATTTAGCATACCCGCGTCACGCACTGCAATGTAAAATGGAATCAGTCCACCCGAAAACCACATTGTAAAAATAATAAAAAATGTAATCTGCCTTTGAAACATTACATTTTCCCTGCTTAAAAAGTAAGCGCCTATTGTTGAAAACAGCATACTAAAAAATACGCCGGACACGACAACAAAAAGTGTATTCATATACCCCGTTGCTATACTGGAATTAGCAAATGCCTTCTGATAGGCTGTCAGATTAAAGTTAACCGGCAGCCAGAGCATACCGCCGCCCAGCCGCATTAATGAATCGGAGTCGCTTACGGATGCGATTAATGTATACCAAATCGGATAAATTGAAATTAAAACCATCAAAATCATCAATACAGTGTTAAATATTTCAAATATAATCCGTCCGATTGATTTTTTTGCTTTCAAATGTAATTCCCTCCCTACCATAAGCTTAATCCGCTAACGCCGCGGCTGATTTTATTCGCTGCAATTACGAAAAAACAATTGATAAACGAATTAAACAAACCGGCGGCTGTCGCGAGCCCGTAATCCGCGCTCAGAATACCTTTTTGATAAATATAATAAGATAAAACCTCGCTTGTTTCAGCATTAAACGGATTCGTCAGCAATATAATCTTTTCATATCCGACCGTCAGAACATTACCCAGCCGTAATATCAGCAGAACGATAACGGTAGGCATCAGACAGGGTAAAGTTATATTCCATGTCTGCCTGATACGTCCCGCGCCGTCTATTTTCGCGGCCTCATATAATTCTACATCAATCCCTGACAACGCCGCAATATAAATAATAGAGCCGAATCCAACCTCCTGCCATATATCGGACAAAACATAAATCGGCACAAAAAGCCCTGCGTTGTTCAGCATTGACTCCGTTGCTTTGCCTCCGCTTAAAAAAGCGTTAATCAGGCCGTCCGGCTGCAAAAAATTTCTCACCATGCTGCATATAACAACAAGTGAAATAAAATGCGGCATATAAGAAATTGTTTGTACTGTTTTTACAAACCATTTCTTTTGCAGTTCATTTATTAGCAGCGCCAGAATCAAAGGCGCCGGAAATCCAAATACTATATTCGCCAAGCTGATATTAATTGTATTTACAATATTTCTTTTAAAATAGGGGTCGGCAAAAAACCGTACAAAATTTTTAAGGCCCACCAATTGACTGCCCAATATTCCCGTTCGCACATTATAGTTTTGAAAAGCCATGATTAAACCGTACATCGGCTTATAATGAAAATATAAATAAAACAATATAACCGGCAGCATCAGAAGATAAAGACTGAAATTTTTCTGAAAATCTTTCCTGACCCGCTCTTTATATCTAAGTCTTGTATTTTGTTGTGTGATCATAGATTATTGCCCTTCCATTATTTGAAGTATACCTGTCTGTATTTTCCCGGCGGCATGCCTTCATATTTTTTAAATACGCGAAGAAAAGTTCTGGGATTATTAAATCCGGCCTTCTGCGCGATACCTTCCAAATTCTCATCTGAATTTCCCATAATATCCTTAGCCTTTTCAATCCTGTATTTTGAAATATATTCCAAAATACCTACGCCCATCTCTTTTTTAAAAAGATTGGATAAATAATTGGCGTTAATATAAAATTTGTCGGCGATCAGCGCAACGCTGAGCTTATCGTCGTAATAGTATGAATTGATAAATTGTATCACCTTTTCTATCATTTGATTGGAGCAGCCGGAAATATTTTTCTTTATATATGAAAACAGCTCCTCAATCAACGAAAATATTTCTTCCCTCATTTTTGCCACCGTTTCACATGTTGTAATACGTTCTACAATTTTTGTTTTTTCAAAAAAATCATTATTGCTTAGTGCGCCGATTTCATCCACAGCTTTTAAAAAGGTGCTTGTGATATTAAACATCAAGCAGCGGGATAACTGCAGCGATATATGAATTTCCTTGAAATTTACGTCAAGAATTAAATTTATCTCACTGTGGCAGCGTTCATATTCCGCCTTCTTGATACAGTCTATAATAAACTGCTCCTTTTCCAAAGGATAATAATACCCTGAATGAGGCGTCTGTGATATACTGTCATATGAAATTATCGGCTCCTGCCATCTTAAAAATTTATATTCCATACCTTCCTTGGCTTCCTCATAGCCTTTATAAATGCCATGAAAAGTCTCGTGAACAGAGGAGATTGAAGTAACAAAATCAAAGTTGAAGTTGTTAAGAATAAAGTTTCTGCCTTCAAAAATAATATCTTCCAATAATTTCAAATTCTCTGCCTGTTCTTGATCCATATTTATGATGCAGATTAAATTTCCGTTGCAGCAGATGATATATGCGCGGTAATGCTTTTTCAGCATTTCTTCCATTATATTTGTAGTTATAAATTTCGCCTGAGCGAATTTTTCCGGGGTTTCCTCGCCGTTTTCAAAAAAGATATTGCTGACGTCCTCAATAAAAAAATATGTGACAATAAAATACGGCAAAGAAAAGTCGATATCCAGCGACTTTAAACGAGCTGATATATCTTCTCTGTTTCCAATGTTCCCCATAATCAATTTGGACAGCACATCTTCGATTAAAAATTTTTTCTGCCGGTACAATCGCTTGCTGTATTCCTCATTTTTGTTGATTGTTTCCATGACTACGCTGTCAATATACTGATATTCATTAGTATCGTAATTTTCGTTATCACGATATTTCCTTAACCTGTTTACCAATTCCAATATCGGCTTTTGATTTCGTTTCACCGAAAACACTATCAGAATCATCCCAATAATAAAACATCCCGCGATTGTCCAGTACATTAAACTGCGCGTATAATTCGCCTGACTTAAATATTTGTTTTCATCCGTAATATAAACATAGTTCCAGTTGTACCGCTGAGAAGCGACATAGGACATTATGTATTTTTTACTATTTTTGTAGTTCTGTATCATCCGGTGCGTAAATTCGGGGTTTACCTTTACCTGATCCGAAAACGCTTCCGCTTTTTCTTCGGATGAACATAAAAACAGATTATTTTGCTTATCTAAGATAAAAATAGAATCTTCATCCTTCATATCCTTGATTGTCAGAAATGCCTGAGGATCCATCACAATAATAATGGCGGGCATATTTTCGTATCGGATTGTTTCATTCAAAGGAACATATTGATAGTAAACCTTATCACCGAGCTTATAGAACCCTTTTGTTTCATGGGAGCGTACAAATCCGTACCATCTTTCAAAATTAACGCCCTCTTGATTTCCAATTTTTTTATCATAAAATTCTTTAGCGTTTCCTATATCAGATACGCCGAAAATCAAGTCGCTCTTCGGATAATATATATATAAATCCGAAATTTTCGTATTTATCACAAATTTTTTCAGATAACGGTCACGTATACCTGCCATCTGAAACTTTTTCTCCAGTGTGAAATCCGCGTCTTGATTCACATATTCCAAAAACTCAGGACGCATGGATAAATCCGTTGCCATATTTACAACTTCATCAATAACCGCGTCAATATCCTTTCGTTTATTTTCCAGCATCTGCATGTTATAGTTGTGAATCTGCTCCACCAAAATTTTTTCAACTTTGATATATGTAACAGTGCTGATAATAAGGGGGAAAATCAGGACAATAAGATAAGATATCAGCCAAACATTGGATATCTTTTTCAAAAAATTAATTCTCATCCTGCTTCCCCCCTTTGTTATATAAGCTTTCCTGTGGTTTAATTATATCACATTAATAAAAATATTCAAGCAGCTTTTGAATTTTAAATAAATATTATTCGATATAGTCACTGCTTCTGTTCATCTGCGTCATTTGTGAAAGCGGTGTTATATTCTGATAATCGTTTATGAACAAGATTTTAGCTGAAATATCTTTTCCGGCCGGCACCGAAATTGAGGCATTAATAAGCCCAGTCGTATTTTTATCTGCCGTCTTAAAATCAATCATTTTTCCTGATTCATATAAAGCAATAATCATTTTAATATTTTTATTGCTGCTGCCGATAACCGCCTGCGCCGTCATTGTTCCGTCCTGCAGATATCCGTTTTCAGCGCCGTTATTTGACACTATAACCCGTCCTACAAAGGGATTTTGAGATATATCGCAGAATGTGTAGTAATTGATTGCTTCACCGTTTCCGGACACAATCTTCAGTACGCAGCCGTCAAAAATGTATTCGCCCGCTTCACTGCTTAGACTTTCGTCTTCAAATATTTTATATGCTCCCGTAATCTGATAATTATTGGTAAAGCCGGCGTTTGTCATATAACCCGACACGAAAATCCGATGATCGACGTCATCCACGCCGCTGCCTGTAATGAAAGCCAAATCCGCCGAAGAATTATAGTTTCCGGAATATACTTTAATGCTATCAAACCCGCCGGAGGCAGTGTTTCCTGTTTCCATATCAGGCGCGACAAATGCCAGTTTAATCCGGTTTACAGTATGTAAAATACCGGACGGAAGTTCTCCTACTGCGGCAAGACCATTTAGAATTATATCATTCCTCAAAAGCTTACCGTTTAAATAAAAATCATATGTATTAGCGCCCGCTTTAACCACCAAAACACATTTATACCATCTTGCCGATTCCCACACGCCGACAGTCGCGCCGCCCGCTTTAATCGAGCCGTCAGTATCAAGAATGACCGCTGAAAAAATCGCTCCTCCGTTCAGCGCAATACACATATGCGCGCTGCCGCCCTCTGCAGGGCCTAAAATTTCCGTTTCGTATACAATATCCTCAGTTACAGATAATGGCGTTGTAAAATTATAATTCAGATACGGGTCGTTGCCAATATCTCCGCCTACAGTATCCGTGTGACCCGCGACATTCATAATGAGCGCCTTATTATCCGCCGTTTTTCCACCGATTCCGCCGGTGTAAGCGCTGCTGTTCCATGTGTAGCCGCCTCCGATTTTAGCGGCGGCAAACGGTGTGTACGCCGGTGTTTCATCATCGAAATCATTATATAAAATAAAGGAACTCTTATTAATGCGCTCCGTTTTGAAAAAGACTTCCGGGCCGTATTCAGGTTTTACGGCAATTTTCGCGCCGTAAAGCGCGCCCGACTGCAAATCTGTTCCGTTCGTGTCGCGGACTGAAACAGTTCCGTTTTCTACAACTGCTCCGCTTAGGAAATCCTCCGCCGTGATATTTTTCGCGTCTGTCACTAAAGCGCCGCTGATGTTCTTCGCAATATCGGCGTTTGTATGGGTCAGAATTACGCTGCCGTTCCACAAATCCGCCGGATTCGTTTTATAATCCAATACAATATCATCCAAATACAAGCTGTCCTGCTTGAATTCCTCAGATCCGTCCGCATTCTTATTGCCTGTTTTTACGGGGCAAAATGCGTTATAAATCTGAATGAACGTCATTGCTTCCGTATTATTACTTGCCACATTAAAAGCCATCGGCTGGCCGAACAGCTTCTGCCCGTCCAAATAAACATCCACTTTGTTGGAATTGGCGCCGTCGCCTGTATAGAACACATAATCCAGACGGTACCATGTGTTTTTTCTGAAAGTCACATTTGCTAAAGTCTGATTGAAGGTTTTTACGGTCGCGCCGCCGTTTGAAACTGAAAGCAGGTAATTATAAACGCCGCGGCCGTTCATGTTAGCGTATATATTTTTGGTTGAATTATCGGAAAACTCATCATACGCTACCGAAACGCTGTATCGGAAAGCGCTGTTGTTCGCAAAGGCCGGCATAACCGAATTCCATTGCGGACGGATTAAAAGCGCCGTATCTTGCGCATATTGGTTATCCATTTTAAAGTATCCGCCGGGATTGGACAGATGCAAAATCTTATCCGCCGGCTTTTTTCCGAACACGCCGTTTGCCGCGTCAAAATTAACAAGTCCGCCGGTAGGCGTATTATCAACTGTTTTAAACTTTGAATAGCTGATTGTACTCATTACACCGGATTTTACACCGCTTACGCCAGACTGCGTAATGTAATCCGCCTTATTGCTTAAGATGCGGTCAAAGCTGTATAAACGAGGGCTGTATACGGCTGTCGGCAATGTAATATTCGTATCCTGCATGATAGTCGGGTGTATATTATCTACGGCTTGCACCGCCTCAAAATATCTGCCGGCAGGGTTTGCGGCCGCAGCGTGTGAAAATTTATAACGCTGAATATAGCTGATGGTTTCACTGTATGTAATATCTTTAACAAACGAGCCGTCCATATAAACGGAAATTTTAGTGGTACCACAATAAAAATACAAATCATATTTATGCCACTGGCTAAGCTCCGCCTGTTTGCCGATTGTACTTCCGTTGATATAAACCGAGCCGTCTGTTTTTATCTGCATAAAACTCCATAATGTATTGTTGTTAATCTGCATCATCAGTGTTTTATCGCAGGTATAATCTCCGTTTTGCCAATCAAAAGACATATGGAACACATAAGGCGCGGCAAGTGTCAGCTTAGAAAAAATCTGCCCCATTCCTATGCCGCTCAAAGTATGCGTTCCTGCCGCGGAATACATAACCGCCGAGGTATCGTTTATACTCTTTGTCCCAAAACCTTGCTCCGCGTAAATATGATTGCCGGGGTCGGTTCCGATTCCGTCATAACTCATGCCCGATGGCGCCGTATCATCTGTAAGGCTTGTAAAATCATACTGCCAGGCCGCCGTTGTCGATTCAAATTCCGCGTTTACGGGTAAAATACCGACAGTTAAGATTAACGCCGCAGCCAAGAATAAACCTGTAAATTTTATTTTCATACAAATCCCCTTCCTTTTTTTTAATTTAAAGTATAGCTTTCATAAGCAGGAATACATACATTTATACCGTTTACCTGCAAATAAACATCCGTTGCCGAAGGATTCTCTATTGTGCTTTGTGTCTTTACAATGCTGTTTACTGCCTTTATGTAATTATAGATTTCCATATTGTTCGCAAACCAAATATCATCGCGGTCTTTGACATCATTCACCATATTATCAATCAGCGACCAGTCCTGAATCGCAAAATTCCCATGACTATCCGGACTGAATTCAAAAGTATGCCCCCATACATAGAAAAGCTTCAGCTCGCCTTTTGTGTCAAGTGATAAAAACTGAGGCAAATATGTTGTCAGCTGGCTTTGATGGCAGGTAGGCGTCCAGTCATACCAATCTGTCGGTAAATTAAAGTTCCCCGAGCTTGACGCGTTTCTTATATACAAAACACCGGTACCTTTAATATAATCAAGCAACGCATTATAATCCGATCTCGCGTTCGGCTTACCGTAAGGCCATGCCAGTCCTTTTACGGGCTTTCCGAATATCCCTTCCAAATCGGATCTTCCTGTTGCGATATCCTCTTCGCATGCTGTTAACGTTACAGTGGATTCATCATACATTCTTAAATGCATAAAGGAATGATTGACCACCTCATAACCGCTGTATTTCGCCGCAATATTCGCCTGCTCTTCCGCGGGCATCCATTTGAGCCTGCTGGAGCCTGAATTAAAATTAAAGGTACATCCCAAACCGGAGCCGCTTAAATGTTCCATCAAGGTAATGTCCATTGCAGAATAACTATCGTCATAGCTTAACGTCAAAGCCTTTGTAACAAAACCGGGATAGAAGGTTGTTACGCCTTCAATTGCAGCTGTTTCCGATACGGGAAGCGACAAAGCGGAGCATAAAGGCGTTAATTTCGCATAACCTCCGATTGCCATCGCTTTTACTGACTGCTTCGTACCGTTGTCCACTTGAATAGCCGCTGACAGCACTCCCGTTTGCGTCGTACTGGTTTGCGCCAAACGAACCAGTTTTCCGTTTTCATAAACGGCGGCAATCAAAATCACCGGATCGCCGTTTGTTCCTGCTTGCGCGGACACGGTCACAATACCGCTTTGCGATTTCATTATTGTTTTACCGGCGCAGGCCGCGCTGATACTGCCGACACGGGGCGCACCGCTGATATCGGCAAACGTATAATATTCTATAATGTTGCCGCTCTCTGAAAAAACTCTCAAAACGCAGCCGTTAATAATCGTGCTTGCTTCTTCTTCCAAATTATTGTCTTTATATATTTTATAATTTCCCGAAACTGTGCATTTTGACGTGAAAGCGGCATAATCCATCTGGCTGTTTATAAAAATCAACCTATCCGCGCCACTTACAACTTCACCTGTAACCAACGGCAGACTTCCGGCAAGTGAATATGTTCCCTCATATAATTGAATACTGTCAAAGCCGCCTGTTGAAACCATACCCGTTTCTTTTTCGGGCGCGCAAAAGGCAAGTTTTAGACGATTTACAGTATTAATCGAGGTAATTCCGTTTATTACCATGCTTGCGCATATCAGCCTTCCGTTTAAATAAAAATCAGCCGTTGCCGAATCTTTTTTGAATACAACAGCGCATTTATACCATCTGTTCGTATCCCATTTACCCACTATTTCATTATTGAATAAAATATTCTTATTTGCGTCAAAAACAACAACAGAACGAATCGTGTTATCATTAAGCGCAATACACATATGCACACTGCCGCCTTCTGTAGGTCCGAGTATATCCGATTCATAAACAAAATCTTTTGTTAAGGTATACGGCGTAGAAAATACGTAATTCATGAAGGGGTCGTTTCCGGCATCTCCGTTCACTGTTTGCCCCGCGTGACCGGCCACGTCAATAATCAAAGACTTATCATCTGTTTGTTTTCCCCCTGCTCCGCCTTTAAAATCCGCGCTATTCCAGATATAACTTCCGCCGATTTTTGACATAACAAATGGAGTATACGCCGGGGGTTCATCATCAAAATCATTATATACGATGTATAAATCTTTATTAATCCGAGTGGTCTTAAAGAAAATTTCACCGCCGTATTCAGGATAAACGGCAATTTTTGAAGTATATAAACTACCGCTTGTTATGCTTTCCCCATTACCGTTGCGAACCATAACCTCGCCGTTTGCAACAGCCGCGCCGCTTAAGAAATCATTAACCGTTATATTCGCCGCGTTTTTTATCACAGCGCCGGCGATATTCTGTGAAATCATAGGGTTTGTATGCGTCATGGCAGCATTTCCGTTCCACAAATCAGCCGGATTGGTTTTATAATCTAGTGTAATATCATCAAAATACACACTGTCATTTAAAAATTCCTCATAGCCGTTCACATCTTTATTACCCGTTTTTGTGGGACATAAAGCGTTATAGAGAATTATGGAGGTCATAGCTGCCGTACTTCCGCTGTCCACATAATAAACGAGCGGTTCGTTAAACAGCTTTTGCCCGTCCAGATAAACATCCACCCTGTTTGGTTTAATATTTGCGCTGTCGCTGTCATCCCCTACATAAAAAGCATAATCCAACCGGTACCAGGTATTTTTTGCAAAAGTCACGCCAGCTAAGGTCTGCCCAAAAGTCTTTACCGTTGAACCGCTGTTTGAAACTGTAAGCAAAAAGTTGTTAACATATCTTGCGCCGTTCATTTTAGCGTAAATATTTTTTACCGAATTATCGGAGAATTCATCAAACGCTACTGAAACGCTGTAACGAAATCCGCTGTTTTTGGGAAAATAAGGCATACCGCCTCTGTCGTTAGGATAAAGTTCTACAACCGTATCGTGTGCATACTGATTTGCCATCTGAAAATAACCGTTCGGGTTGGATAAATGTAGCACCTTATCCGATTTTTCTTTGCCGAACACACCATCGATTACATCAAAGCTGGTAAGTCCGCCTGTCGGCGTGCCGTCTATGGTTTTAAAATTCGCGTAATTTATACTGTTTCCGGCTACGCCTGATACCGTCGTGGTCGCTGTATTCATTTGCGTGCTATAGTTTGCCGTATTGCTTAATATACGGTCGAATCCATAGATTCTCGGGTTGTAAACAGGCGTCGGTAAAGCCAGTGTGTCGATTTTCTCAATTGTGGGAAAAATATTATCTAAAGCCTGCACAGCCGGATAGTAACCGCCGCTCCCGTCCGACGTCGCTACTTGAGTAAACCTGTATTCCTGAATATAGTTAATCGTTACGTCGCATGTAATCTGCTTAAACAGCGTACCATCCTTATAAGCGTCTACTCTCGTCGTGCCGTAGTAAAAATACAAATCATATTTATGCCATTGACCTAATTCTGCTTTTTGATTAGCGGAAATAAGGGAATTTGTGCGAAAATAAATATTACCGTCCGGCTTCACATGCATAAAATCCCAATATGATTTTGTTCCGTTCATCTTTATTATTAGATTTTTCGAACAGGTATAGTCGCCGATAAGCCAGTCGAAGGACATATGAAAAGCATATTGTGAGCCCGGCGTATACGCACCCAACGCCTGACCCAAGCCTGCGCCGGCGCTTCCTCCCGACGTATACATTACAGCCGACGTATCGTTCATGCTTTTTGAGCCATAGCCGTCTTTAGCGTATATATGGCTGTTGCCGTCTAATCCGAAATAATTCATCCCGCCCATTTTTGTATCATCCGTAAGTCTTGTAAAATTGTATTGCCACCCGGCAGTGACAGAGGTATCAAATTCGCCGTCTGCCGCCGCTGCGCTGACATAGGATAAGAGTATCGCCGCGCATAAAAATGTACTGAAAATTCTTTTTTTCATTTGGCTTTCCCCTTTCAATTACGTTATTGAAATACATATACATAATCCGATATCGCTTTCCTTGATATATAGCTGTCTATAACATGCAGCCGTACAAGACAGCCCTGTTCATAGCCGGAACATTCTACAGATACAGGAAAATCTTCACCCGCTCCGATACAAACGCTTTTCGCGAAGTTTCCTTTTATGATACCGTTTTTATATATAACGCCAATAATAACGGCTGTTCTTTCCCCAAATGTGTGATTATATAAATTTACTTGCGCTGTCAGGGAAGGCTTTTGCTCAAATACTACATTTCTTACACCAAGCGTACCGGACGTTGTTGAAAAGCATATCATTGACTCCGCTCCGACCGGCAATGAATCGGACATTGGCGCCGTATCCTTGAGCACGGCATAATATACGCCGTCGGGACGCAGCGGCTGCGAAAGGTTTAACGTAACAAACTCAGCCTCCTGTGTAACCGAAATAATATCAATTTCACCGATACTGTCATACAGCTTAAAATCTCCGGCTCGAAGCCTGCCCATGCTTTCGCTTAAGCTTACGGTAAGCTGTTTTTGCCCGAACTGCGCTTTTTGACCTCCGTCACCCGTCACAATGCCAGAAATGTACGGATGTGATGTTTTTTGAATAATTTTAAAATTATCCACTGCGAAGCTGCCCGGACTTACGGCTTTATATCCGCCTATCAAACGCAGCTGCGACAACGATACTCCAGTTTGATTCCGAAGTTTAAAGTTACGCACGATTTCCACACCGTCTATGTAAAAACTGTAGGTTTTATTTTTAAAATCCACGTCATATTTCATTTCATAAAATTGTCCCGTAGAAAGTGATATCGTTTTATTCGCGATATCGCCGTTATAAAAAGTCATCTGTCCGTTTGAGAACAGCACAGTTTGGTCGTAAATATTACTTCCGCTGTTTGATTTCATCAAAAGCAGAAAGATTCCGCCGCTCGGGAACTGTTTAAAGTACAAATCTGTGCACCATATAAAACGTTCACTCGTTGTATAGGCATATGACAAATAAGGCTCATAATCCCCGTTTACTTCAAAAACCAAGCTTTTGCCATGCTGCGCGTCAATAGTTTCGGCTTTCGCCGTAGCTCCCTGCGACACTATTGCGACCGCGCTTTGACTGTTATCACCGCCGCTGTATAGTGAAAAATCACATTCCATATAAACAGATTCCGTTGTTTTCTGTATTTTTACATTTTTCTGAACAGAGTACTCTCCCCCGTCGTTATCCCTTGCCGTAAATACAAGAATGTGACTGCCGATTCCAACTTTTGTCAAGTCAAATTCATATGGCGCCTCTGGCTGTTTTTCTATCAAAAGATTATCGCAAAATAAAGATACGCTTTCAATACTGCCGTCCGAATCCTCAGCAGAAACCTTTACTGTTGATTTATCCGCAATATCAATATCCGTTTCGATGTCTTCGACCGTCATAACAGGAAGCGCGTTTTGAATTACCGTAATAGTTACGGGAGCGCACTCGCCGATACCGCCGTCCTTGTCACAGCATTCCGCGCGGAGCTGTTTTTGTCCGCCTGATAAACGGACGGAATATTCATATGGCGGCGCCGTAACTTCCGCAAGCAATTCGTCATCCGCAAAAAAGCGGACGTATTGAATTTCCGATGTGCTATATGTTTCCGCTTGCAGGAGAACAGGCTCGCCTTCACGAACAGTTTCACCGCTTGCGGGCTTTGTTAAACGCACTTCCGGCAGCGCGTACCCTTCTTCTGCGACCAGATAGCTAAGGCTTATGTTATCCGAAGTTTTTCCCGTAAAATCAGTGATATCGGAAATTTTAACCTGATACTCGTTTTTATATAGAATTTCACTTTTCGGCGTTATTATCAATTGCGTTCCATTAAATAAAACATCTTTTTCCAGCTCTTCAAACAGACCGGACCCCATCGGCGCTTTTTTGAAAGATACCGCCGGCATTTTTGCAAGTATTGTTCCAAAATCAACAGTTATTTTTTTCAGTGAATCCGGTAAAAGTATGTTTTCGCTCGGTTCAGCCGAGGCCGTTTTTGTATCGGTTTCAATTTTTAAATCTGTGATTTTAAAATCCGAATATGATTTTGCGGGCGCGTAATAATTCTGAAACAATAATCTTACCGATTGTGCGGGAATCTCATCATTCGTAATTAAATCTCTGTCTGTCAACCGTTCTCCATCAATATACAGCGTCAGCATTTTATTTTCCAGATCCACGCCTCCAGCCACCGTATATTCCTGATTAAGCAGGATCTCCTTAACCGGCGTTTCGTCATTCGCGGCATACAGGTTTGTTCCTCTTATTTTCAGAAGATTGATAAGCGGCTGCGGCTCAAGCGCACCCAATTCACTTATATTATATATCAGCGCGGTCTGCATAACAGCAGCATTACCCGCAGCCATATCCGCTGAAAATTTAAACGAAAACATCAAAAGCTTTTTGTTTGCGTCTATCGGCGCGCTTGCCGCACGCACGTAAGGCGCGTTCAGCTTTTCACGGGTATCACAAAGCATATCAAACCCCGTGCTTTCCATGTTAAGGCTGCCGTACTGATTGCATACCGACAGCCAGCCGTCGGGTAAATCAGCGGCATTGATGTTAATTGCGCTTATAAAGTAAAAAGCAAAAAGAAATCCTGTGACTATCCATTTTTTCATGTTGATTTTCTATCCTTTCATGCGCTACGACCATTGTTCCAGCGGTATGGCAGATATTGGCGCAAAATCTCCGCCTGTTCCGACAGGCCGTATTTTTACAGTAATTTTCGGATTCATACCATTTGCAACACAAAGCTGAATTTTTCTGATTCCTTGGTTTGGATTCTGCCCCGACGGGTTTGGCGAGGTTATCAGCGGCTGCGCGCTTCCGCAGCTTACCGAAACATCGCATCCCTCGGCTAGAATCTCCATCTGCATTGTCTGCATTCCCTGCGAAAGATAAATTTTATCACCAATTATTTGAACAGCCGCTTTCGTATGCATAAACCAGTATACGCTGCTGTTTTCATTCTTCAGCTCAATTTCATCCCGAATCAGCAAACTGCTTCTGTTATCACCGAAATAAAAACCGCGGCGGACGCTGTTTGCCTGATCTGTGTAACAGGATGTCAGATTCATCACGGCGAACGCTGCGTCGTCGCGCGTAACGCTCTTTTCCATTACAGCCGCGCCGTCTGTCCGTTGCCCTCCGCTCAAATCAGGATTAATGACAAGCGTATTATGTCCTTCCGCCCGTATCCTGTAATAGGTCGGCCTTTGCGAAGAAAAATATCCTGACAGATTGTAATCATCCGACCCCAAATCCATTGCCCAACGTTTCGCATCCCAGTCAAAAACAAAGCTGCCCGCGTCCAGATGTCCGTGATCCGCATTATTTTTTCCGCCGTGTCCCGACATCCAAAAAGCGGCATTATCCGAAGGGTTGCTGCAAAAAGAGAAAGCAGACGCTTTTTCAAAAACATAATCCTTTGGTATCGCCGTATCCGCCTGCTCCGCCGTTTCATTGCACCACAGTAAATCATATACGGAAGGCTTGTAATTATTATATAACATTTTCTGCAATCTCCAAGCGGCGGCGGCATTTTGTGAAAATGTATCCGCCAGCCAGAACATCTGCGGAACATTCATTTTAGATTCTGCGGCGTCATGAAAATTATGGATTCCGCATGGCCCCTCAAGCCCGATAAACGCGGCGGCTGCCTGGTTCAATCCACGCGCCTCCTCCAGTCCGTAATCGGAAGATAGTGTATTTTTCAGCGTTTCATCCGCAAGAGATAAATAGCGGAGCGCATAGCTTCCATAGCCCATTCCTTCCGACCAGACGCCGTCCTCGCTAAAGCCGTGTATACTGTAATTCATTGCGTTTTTAGCATTCGCGGCAATTTTAAACGCTGTTTCCGGAAAAATATCCGCAACAGCCAACGCGCCGACAAGCATACTGCCGTTGCAGATAACGCCCCAGTTATTCCGGGAAACAGTCCAGAATTCGTCTGTATTGTATCCGTTTTCGGCTGTTTTCAGTCCGTATAATAAAATTGATTGTTCAACGTTTGACCGCTGTGCTTGTGTAAAACCGTTATACATCCAATCATATCCCAGAGAAAAAGCCGCTGTCATTTCCGACGTGTCCAGATAATGCGCCGGGTGCCAGTCCGGAAATTTCTCAGGAATTTGCGCATTTTCGCAATACCCCGCTTTCTCTAAAATCTCATAGGCGCGTGTGCAATAAGATTGTTCACCGGTGATCTGATAGGCCGCGCCAAGATTAAGCATGTACTGTACGATTTTCTGTGACATACCTAAAAGACGTACGCCGTCCGGCAACACATAACCTATGTAATATGATGAGCTGCTGTCATTGATATTTGCGGCCTTGATAGCGTCAGCCTCTGACAAAACCGAATTTATCCAGCTTTGCAGCCGCTTTGTATGCGTATCCGTATTTGTGCTTCTATAAAAACTTCGCAGACGGTCAAAATCCGCGCTGTCTGCCAAAATGTACGGATGCTGCAGAATTTGCTTTTGAAAAATGTTTTTTATTTCCGATTCATAGGTAATATAGTCCGCGCGTGAATAATAATTTATTTTCGATGATAACGGACGAAGCGTATTAAAATCGGACAGTATATAAAATTCCAATGTATCCGTAAGCTTAAAATCTGAAATACGCAAATTAAGCTCACACGTCCATATTCCGGGAATGGTCTCCGAAAAATCAGCAGGCTTAATTTCATTTACAGCGCCGTTTCGCTTATGTACGGCGATAAGCTTTGGCAGGTCGGTTGAAGCGTTTTTTGAAAACATCGTCACACGAAGGATATTTTCACCCTCATAAAACTTATTTACAACCGCCGTTTCGTCGCTGACAAACAAATCCGAAAATAATACAATATCATCTGAAACAGCCGTAATATCCGGAATCAGACGGACATCATCAAACTGACTGCAGCACATAGGCGCGCCCTCGGTATATACCGCCAGACTGTTTTGCAGCCTCAGCCGGCAGCTGTCTGCCCGAAAATCCATATATTTTGTACGATAGTCCGTCACTTCGGCCGCTATACTTCCGTTGTGGTAAGCGGTAAGCTTTCCTGTATTATTGTCAATAAGTATAATAATCGAACTCCACTTATCAGGTGTTACAGGCACGCTGCCCGCATGGAAGTTCGGAAAAAAGTCAATATTTCCGTTTTTAACCTGCGCTAAAATAAATGTTCCTTTATCCGCTGTATTCACTGTGTCACGAAGCACAATATGCGCTATACCCGCCGAGGGGGCGGGGTTTCGCACCTTGAGACTAATCAGGGTTTTGTTTTGCAGAGTTACATTTTGGCTGTCCATTAAATTATCACTGGTATTCTGGTCATTTTTAACGTAACTCACCGTCATCTGGCAGTATCGGTTGTCTTTATCCTCGCGGATATTAATCGCTCCGCCTGTTATAGTCTTTTCAGAAATATACCAAAGGTTGTTCAACGACTGATTCGTAATTTTACCAATCTCACAGCCTCCGAAATCCTCAAAAATAATATTATCTTCTGCCGCAAAACACTTATAACTCACAGCCAGCAGTAAAATAAGCAAAGCGACGCCGGTCTTTTTCATAGGTCAACCTCCTTTTTGCTATTTACCTTCCGTACGCCTCCAATGATGTAATGCTGTTCCAATTGGAGCCTTCGCTGTTACCGAATCCGGTCAGCTTTACATATCTCGCGCTTGCTCCGTTTGCGTCAATATAATCGAGGCCGTCTGTCATTTGCGTGCTTCCGTCCTTGTAAATCGTTGACCAGTTTTCGCCGTCTGCCGATACCGAAATTTCATAAAAGGTTTTTCGGCGGATACCGTACATAACGCCTATGCCTATAACCTCCAGCGTTTTTATTTCCCCAAGGTCAATTGTAATCCATTCCCCGCGTCCGTTGCCCGACCATCGCGTCGATATATCCCTGTCTGTTACATTTTCAGGAATATTATCAGCTTCGGGCGTGCTGCTTGCAGTTACTCCCGCGGGCGCGTAATACTGCATTCCATCCGGCGTAACTACTGAATTATAGGTAATATGATATTTCCTGAAATAAGAAGGCATATCTAAATCAGCAACAGTAATCTCTGTTTCCCCCATTACATTTTCCGCCGGTTTAACCGTCACCGCAGCGCCGTCCGAGGCCTGTGCGGTAATTTGAGGCAATGGTGTTCCCTTTAAAATATCAAGTTTATAATTCGACTGATCAGACGCGAAATTCTCCATTGCCTCGCCGTTAATAAAAATATTATTTAACGTGGGCAGCATTTTTACTTCGCCGTCATCAATACTCCAATTCTCAATTTTTTCATTGTAAACCGGCGTATCGGCAGTCGGGTCATCATAAGCCACCATGCGAACTGTAATCTGAACGCTTCCCTGCGCCTTCATATAAACAGCAATCTTTTGGATTCCTGCCGTACTGTTTTGCTTTGCCGGTTTCGGCGATGACGGCAGCGCCTCTGCGTTCATAACCTTGAGTTCATATTCAGGCGCGTTTGTCTCAATGGATAATTTTATCTTTTTACCTTTTTGCGTTAATATAGCGGTGTTTTTATCTATGATTTGAATTTCCGCGCCCGTATGCATAAACCAGTAAAGCTCGCTGTCTTTTTTCAAATCAATCTCATCACGAATAATGATTCCACGGCGGTCACTGCAAAGCATATAGCCCCGTATTGCTTTAGTTGCGTTTTGGTTATAGGCCGCCGTTAAATCTGCCACACTGTACGAGCCGCGCGGTTTCGATACCGTTTTTATAACTTTTGTGTCTGCCGATGTATTCTGTCCTACTTCGCTGTCGGGATTTATGACGACACAATTATGACCTTCCGGGCGAATTCGGTAAAATTTATATCTATCGCTTCCAAAATAACCCGGCGCGTTATAATCATCCGGTCCCAGGTCGATGGCGAAACGTTCGCCCAGCATATCCGTTACAAAGGTTCCGCAATCTATATGCGAATGGGATATGCTTGCCTTGCCCGCATGATAGGATAGGAACGCGGCTTCCCTGTCATCCCAGCGCTCGCGCATGGATACAGCCTCCGTACCCCGGTATACAATCTCAAATGGCAGCTGATTTTTCGCATTCTCAAATTCCGGCTTATACCAGATAATATCCTTTGGAGTTACCGCTATCTGATAGGCAGACATCGAAAACAGCTTTGCCGCGCCCAGTTCCGGTTTGTTATATTCTTGAGCAAGATAGAACATCAGGCTAGGCGCCATATGCGTAGGCAGCCCGGCGTCATGAAAATTATTGGAACCCGTAGGCCCTTCCATCGCGATTGGAAACATTCCCGTTTTATCCATTCCCGGCGCAGCTGTTATATGAAAATCCGTACCGGCGGCAATTTCAAGAGATTTTACCGCTTTGAGCAGATTAGTCATATAATAGCTCCAGTAACCTGCGCCCTCATCCCAAGCTCCGTCGGGATATAGTCCGTCTAAAGGATATTCGACCGAACGCAGAGCGTTGGATATAACGTCGCTGCAGAACGCGGGGTCCGTTTCATATATGGCAAGCGCGCCTACAATTGTACCGCCGTTGCAAACGCCGTTCCAGTTGTTTGTGAAAATAGCGAAGTTATCCCAGTTTCCGATCTGTCCATAGTATGTTTTATCTGCATAATTCAGAGAAAACTCCCGTATCGCCTTTTCCATAATCTTTTTTTGTTCAGGGCTCCAGTAATCATACAGCCAGTCATACGCGACGGCAACACCGGACGTCATCATTGCCGTATCCAGATAATGATGTGTGTTCCAATCCGGGAAATTGCAAACCGCTTCAATGTTCAGCCATAACTGTTTCGCGTATTTTTCATCGCCCGTAAGCTGATACATCATAGCAAGCATTTCAGCCGGATTTTCCACCGTTGCCACAATCCTAAGACCGTCCGCGATGTTATATGTAAGCGGCGCCTGTTTCATTAATACCTGATCTACCTGTTTTCTTAAATCTTCTACCCATTTTTCCATTGTTTTATTTGTTTGGGCAAGCTCACGCACTCGGTCAAAATCCGCTTGCGAAGCCATGATACGCGGGTGCGCGCTGCCGATGTTTTTTTCGATTAATTCCGCGACGGTTTCCGCTGTCGGACGGTCGTAAGCGAGATAATTATGTATATCAAGCAACTCGTTTTTATTTAATTTTACTGTTTTATCGGATAAAATAATTAAACCGCGGTCATCCCATAATATTTTTTTTCCAAGCGCTTCCTGCGCAAAAGAGTTAAGCGGCAAATATACGCATCCGCCCCGAACCTGAGAAGCGGCTTCAAGCTGAATTTCCTTGCCGCCGGTTTTCATAACCTTTTGACCTACGGAAAAGACAATATCTTTATCAATTGTTACCGATTGTGTTTTTTCATCCCAAGCTATGGTTTTTCCCAATGCCTCCGTTACCGCGCGTACGGGAACAAACGCAACGCCGTCCTGCACAAAAGCGCCGTTTTCCAAAAGAGTTTTTTTACCGTTCGCGTAAAAGCCTCCGCTTTTTGTATGGAACGCTATTGTTCCGCTAAGCTTTGCTATAGACTGGCTGTCATCCTTGAATATTTTACTACGGATGCTTGTATCAACCGGTTCAAATGTTTTAAACTGTTTCCCTGCGTAAATTTTCAGATTATCAATGTGCATTTGTCCTGCGCCGCTTGTTACCGTTATTCGGAATAACGCAGGTTTATCCGTGCTGTCCGAACCCATCGGCGCTTCTTGGGCAGTTAATTTACCGTCTATATAAGCGTCTATCGTCCGCTTTTTAAAATTAAGCAGCATACCGACTTTCGTCCATGCATCCTTTTTTACATTGCCGATATTTCCGCCTTTGCCAACGCTTAAAACACCGTTTTCGGATACTGTAAACAAATAATTAAAACGGTTATCACTGTCCTTTGTTAAAATTATGCCGCCGGGCGTTAAAGCGTTTGATTTGATGTCAAATTCGAGCACAATATTTTTGGACACATCCGTCATAGCGATATCCACATAACTGTCATCTGTCGTTTCCTTAATAAAATTTAAAAAACCGTTTCCATCATCTTCCTTTTGAACCTCTATTATATTGCTTTTTTTCGCAATACTGACGCCTGTAATTCCGATACCGCTGCTAAAATCCGTGTTAACATAAGGTTTCGATACATTGTCTGAAACCGTTTCCGGCACATAGTCCACGCTATCCTCGTTATATACTTCGTTCCTCAAACACGATTTAGCCAGCGGTTTTAATCCTTCATACACAAATATGTCATCCATCTGCATTTGGGCTTCTGTTTCCGTTTCGCTGTTCAGGGAAAGCCTGAATCCGTAAAACCCAATAAGCTTTTTTTCCATATACCAGCGCGACAGCACGCATTTATTATCAATATAAACATCATAGCGGCCGCTTTCGCCGTCATAACAGAATGCGATAGTTTCTAAATTTCTTCCTATTCCTCCGACATCCCTACCGTCATGAGTATACAGACGGTTTCCGGCAACAGAAAGAACAGAGGTATAGGCTCCGTTATTGCCGGCTATTTGAATATCGCCGTCTACCGTTCCGGACATTACGGCTAGGTCAAATTGTAATATTAAATTCTTCCCTGCTGCCTCAAAGCTTCTTTTGAAAAGCATTTCGCCATCGCTTGTGTTTAACTGAAACGCCTTTTCTTTTCCTTCGGCACGCACAACCACATGCTCGTCGTCTGCGGTCAGAGCGCCGTCATCGGGCGCTTCATTTGTCACCACAGCTTCAAAGCTTTCTCTATAAAATACATTAACTTCGTCCGCCTGTGCGAAAAGCGGACAGAGCATTATAAATAAAAGAATAAACGCACAATGTTTCATTTGAAAATTCCTTTCAGCAAGTTACCGCACAAACTTATATACCCAAGTCTGATTCGGCATGTAATATCTCTGCCGGGCAATAACGCGATCCGCCCGATTGCCGGCATTTATGTAGCTCTCTATAACGTTATCCGGCTGCATTCGCACACTTACATGCAGAATATCACCAGCTTCGTTTACATTAACATACACATATGTTATTTTGGCTCCGCCTACGCGTGCAAGCAGCAAATCGCTGTATGAAAATTCTTCCGGTATACTCTCACCCGGCAAAATTTGCATCATACCGTTTTGATATCCGTATATATAGCCTTGAATATACTTCACCACTTCGCTTTTTGCCGCAAGTACCTTATTGTTTTTTAAATCATATTCCCGGTTTACGGCGATCAATTGATTCTGTGAGTTGCGCTCAAAACGGATTAAATCTCCCGGCTGCAGCAAAGACGCCGTTTCGTTTGTATGGTCGCATACGGATTGAAGCATAAAATAAACGCCGTTGCCCGACATATAAATATTGTAAATCTGCTCGCCGTCTTCATTAACAGAATTTGTAACACGCTCCACAATTCCCGTTGCGGATTCAGTTTGTAAGCTCCACTTTAAATCATCCGCAAACAGTAAAACCGCGCGGGCATTGCCATCAGCGTCCACATCATACGCGGAAGCTTTATAAACACGGTCGTTTACAAGAAAACCGGCGTCTACAACAGAATACGCATCGTCATCAAGACGTTTTTCTTCGCTGTCAGGTATAATAAATATCATGCTGTTTCCGGCGTAAAATTTAGGCGCAAACAGCTTTCCATTCTGCTGATATTGCAAAGATTCTTTCTGATGATATATTGTCAGGGAATTATTTTGCGGCTTTTTATCAAAATACGGTGTTTTACCATCCGCTGTTTCGGCAAAATCTATCTTATTCAGCTCCGAATCAGTATTTAAGCCATACCGCACAAAACGTGCCGAATCTGTAAGATTATCAAGCCTTGTTTTCAAAATATCCTTTTTAATACTTTCACCGTCGGTATTGACACACTCAGCTAAAGATAAAATTTCCATCGTACCCTTTTGCGTAAATATATTTATTTGTATATCGCTACGTATATCATCCAGCTGTTCCGTCCTTACAATCCAGCCGTATTGCAAGTCGTCTGTATTTTCCGCGAGAACACATATTCTTCCGCACTCGTCCAGCAAAAAACGCCCCTTGGAGCCGATGATAGCTTCCAGAAAATACGTTTCAAAATATTCGTTATATATATAACTCGCACCATCCAGCGTCAGGCATTTTTCTTCATAATTAATGGAAGTAATCGTTCCGGATACCTCTTCGTTTATAATAACCGCGTTGTAATATAATCCATCCTCCGATACGGTATACGCAATCACGTCACCGGATTTTATATCGTGCAGGCCGCAGTTTTCCGTTGTTCCTCCGGTTTTCTTTTTCAGATGATAAACCCTGTCTTGCTGCCCGAAATTAAGCGGCTGATCTGTGGGAAGAGTTCCGTAAACAATATTATCAAAATCATTCACGGATTTAACATATAAATAATTTATATTTTCCAGATAAATTGTTTCATAGGCGTTATCCTGATTACTGTCAATCAGCGCAAGTTCCCCTTCAGAAGAAAGCAGCAGCGAGTCCGCTTGCTCTCCTTCATACGCCTTGCCATTGTAAATCAGCGAATATCCGGCAAATATGGTGTAGGTTTCTTTTTTTTGTTCATTCTCATAGGTAAGTTTTGTTTGCGATAATTTTGAAATCTGATCTGTTTTAAGCGATACGCAAACGGTGCGGTAAGGAATCATACACAAAAGCGTTTTTTGGTCATCTTTTTTGTGATAATATCCGCGGATTCGATAACCGATATAGTCCTTATCGCAGTCGTAAGCATAATCCGTTCCCTCAATATTAATATAGTTCTCCCGCGTATGCACGTCCGCCGAAGTAAGCCCTGTCAGTTCATTGGCATATTCAATTCCCTCAACAGTATAAATATTATAGCGTTCTGTCAATGTCGTTTTGTCTTTATCAGCGTCATAAGTGACGCTTTCACCGATTTGCTTCGTTTCATAAAGCGGTGCGCTTATAACGTTAAACAAAAACAGCCTTACATCCGCAGGCGACATAAAGCCGTCTGTGCGCTCCATTTTTTCAAAAAGCCTCAGGCTTTGCCCGATCATACTGTATCCGTATGGATAACCGCCCGTAGCCTCCGCGCGGATACCATAGCCCAAAGCATTCACTGCTATTTTCATAGCGTGTTCATATCTGATAGGCAAATCAGGATAAAACGCATCAGTGTTTCGATCTATAATACCGGTCTGCTCCGCCATCCAAACGGCGCCCGACGCCGCGTCGCTTTCGGGTATATCCGAAAACCCTGTTGCGTGATTCGGCTGCTCACCGTAAACCAGCGAAACCAAGACCCTTATAAATTCCTTACGTGATACGGTTTCTTCACCGCCAATTCCCTGAGGTAATAAATACGAAATTATAAATTCCTCATTCGCGAAGTTTTTTTCCTCTTCTGCGGCAAATCCGAAAGTCCCTATGCAGCCGCAGAATACGGCAATCAGCAAAATTAAGCTTGTTTTTTTCATAGTCATTTTCTCCCGATTCAAAGGCGTATCTTCCTTTCTGCTTTTTTCTATTTTGTAAGCATAAACCGGTTAAGGCTTTTATAAATAAGCATAACCGTTTGCGCGCGTGATATCTCATCTGCTGGTTTAAAAGTATTATCACCCATTCCGCTTACAATTTTTTCAGCCGTCATTGCTGAAACAGCCATTTTAGCATACTCGCCGATCGCGTCCTTATCCGTAAACTTCAAGGCAGACGTATTCATGGGATATAGGCCGCTTAGCAATCGGTATAAAATTAAAACCGCGTCCTGCCGCGTTATATAATTATCCGGCTTGAATAAATTTTCCGCATCTCCCTCAATGATACCCGAGCCATACCCGCAAGCGACATACGGCGCGTACCACTCATCCGGCGGCACATCATTAAATAGTATATTACCCTCTTTATTTAAATCAAAGGCTGTGCAGATCAGTTTAATAAATTCCGCTCTTGTAATCGGGTTTTCAGGTTCAAAAAGGCCGGATTCATAACCGCTGATCCAATTTTTTGTGTGAAATTCCTCAACCGCTTCCTTTGCCCAATGATTTTCCATATCAGGAAAAGATGAAGCCTGTTTTTCCGCATCTGTCTGCTGTGCGGAAGTATAGCTGCCGTTCAGTCCGGACAGCTCTCCCCCTGAAAACGAACCGCCGCCGGAGGAATTTCCGCCGCCCTTATCGGATTCCGGCACATGCGTTTTTAAATTCTCGACTGTGCTTTCAAACTGCTCCTTTAAAGCCTGAAAGCTGTCTATCCGGCTGATTTTTCCAAATAATTCCTGAAAAACTGTATCAGGAAACTCTATCTGCCTGTATTTTGTCATATCAAAATAAGCTTCTGTAAATTTACTGACGCTGCCGTCCGACGTTCCCAAAACGGCCGTTTTAACCTGCCGCCAGTCCGACGCGCTTTTAACGCTTGCCGTCATTTGAAGCTTACGCAGTACAATCGGTATATCTTCGCTTTCGAATGATGTTACGTACAATAGTCCGGCAAAAATCTTTCTGCCGTTTTCATTAAGCGTCTGATATAAGGCAAGCGGATCTATTTCATAATCCGCGTTTTGCAAAGCCTCTTTATAGACCAAGAGTATCCCTCGAATATCCGCCTCGCTTTCGCCAAGCAAAGTGACGGCGTAACAGCGGCTTATTGCCATAAGGTAGCTGTCTAAAGTAAAGCTGCCTCCGTTTTTTATTTTTTCTGCAAAAAGAATTTTGCAAATTTTATCAGGCGCTTTATTAAAAACCTCGTTATCTATAAACAGTTTGTCTTTCACACTTTCTAAAGCCGAACGCAATGATGCCGAGTCGCCGCACTTATTAATCAGTGGCAAAACGGTTTCCATTTTGTTGCGGTCAATATGTATAAAATATCCCGCCGCATCCATATCCGCGGAGCTGATATAAACATCGTATCTTCCTTTATTCATATCGGAAGGCAAAGTAATCGAAAGATAAAATGAATTGTTTTTCAGATACGTTGTTTCCGTGACCGGAGGCAGATTATCGTCGGATACCTGAGATAAAGTCTGTCCGTGCGGCAGACAAAATACCGAAATCAGTGTTCCGTTTACCCCCTCCGATGTACCCTGTATTATAAGCGTATCCTTATTATTATACGAAATTGCCGCGGAGGCCGCGTTTTCCTCTGCGGCGTAAGCAGGGTAAATTGCATTTAAAAATAACAATAACATAATAAAGATAATATTTTGATTTATTCGCATGCTATACCTCTCTTTTACTTCCATTTTCAGCGGTTCAGATAACGCGCGTATCCACGCTGTTTGGATGATAATACCTCATCTATTCCCATGTTTTTTAATTCCGATTTAAAGGACGGATATTCCGTTAGCGGAATTAAACCCGATATAAATTTCAGACTCATATCATAAACATAATTATTAATCTGCTCAACTTTACGGTCAATATCATTACTTTCCTTCGCATCGCTGTAAACATACGGCATTACATGAGCGCCAGCATTGTTATTGCCCCATTCTTTCCATGCCAATTGCTGCTGCTTTGAATTTGCATATTGTTCCATATACCGTTTATCCTGAATCATCATACCATTACCAAAGGATTTCATATACAAAGACATCGCTCCCGACATGGTTAGCCCATCCGGATTATTTGTTATAAGCTTAGTATACACAGGCTCGCCGTTTTTCAGTTCATAGCTCTTTCCCTCAATACCGAAATTGAACAGCATATGTCCTTCGGTAGTATAACCGTAACTTAGCACCTTACAAGCCGCCTCGATATTTTTACAGCTTGTTGTTATCGCCGTGAAACAATTCGGCACTCGGGTGTCATGCTGCCCGTATTCCGCTATATCGCCGTCATTTAAAACAGGATATGGAACCCCGGACAGAACCATTTTTTCTTCCGTTGCTTCTTTCATCCAGCTCCCCATATTCGCCCCTACAGAACCCAGCGCGGCTCCGCTCACACCTGAACAAATGGGTGCGGCGCTGTTATCACTTACATGCCATACTATATCCTTGCTAAGGTATCCCTTTTTATGCCACAGATAAATTTGTTCAAGATATTTTTCATATCCGTCTTCATTCGCGTAATATTTTACAATTCCGTCATCAATATAAAAGCCTTGCTGTAATTTATAAGCGCTTAGAAATCCTTCTCCAAGCACGGTGGAAAATGGTTCCTGCGCACCTTTTTTGTTTTTGAATGCTTCAAGAGCCCTATCCCAATCCGCAATCGTCTTTGGCATGGGAAGATTTAAATCATCCAGCCAATCCTGACGGATAACAATGCCCTGCCAAACACATAGTGATTCATCACCGCGTATAAAAGGGAATCCGAAATATTGTCCCTCATCTGTTCTGCAAAGCTTAGCGATTTCATCATTATTTTTAAGATAATCCGAAAGCTCATCCGCATGCTGCGGCAGAATCGGCGTAAGGTCAATGATTTTATGATCACGAATCGCTCGGGCAGGGCCGCCAGGATAATTTGCCCATCCGTATTCAACTATGTCCGGTAGATTATTAAGCGCAATCATCATATTAAACTTTTCATTGGTGGTTTTCCCCGGCATCGGATGCTGATACTCCAGACGGACGCCTGTTTTTTTCTGCAATTCCTTGGCAAAAGGCGTATCGCCGTAATTGTCAAAGCTAAGCGCTGCCTGGTCATTTAAAATCGACCAATAAGTCAAAGTGATTGTTTCTTTTGCATTTTGCTTTTTTTCGCAGCTGATGGAAAATGCGCAAATAATTATGATTAGGAACGCTGAAATTATTTTTTTCAAAGCGGCACCTCCTTTGGGTCGCTAACCATTTTATTTTATTGTTTTAGATAAATAACGGTCATAAGCTTTTTGCTCAAGCTCAATCGCTTCCTCAATACCCAGCCGTTTTAATTCGGAATAATATGTATCCAACTCCGACACAGGTATTTTCCCCGATATCAGCTTCGTTTGAGTTTCAGAAAGATATGTGTTAATCGGCGTCATAATATCATTAAAGCGCTGCTGGTCTTCTATTGTCATAAATAAAGCAGGCAGTTTATAACGCAAGGTATCCTGATCCGCCATTAAATCCAGCGCGTCCAGCTGCGATTGATTCGGATAATACTGGTATATATATTCCAAATCCTGCACAAACGGACCGCTGCCGTATGAACGGACGTACTTCGACAATCCCTGTGCTACTGTTAAACCGCCATTTTCCGCCATATCCACAACCTTTTTTGTGTATGTCGGTATATTCTTGCCGCGCGGACCGTCTTTATACTCAAAGGAATCGCCTTCCTTACCGAAATTATACATAAAATGCCCTTTATCAGAATAACCGTAATCCAAAAATCTTGCTGCGAGTTCTTTATTCTTCGATGTGGCGGATATAGCGCAGCAATATATAACGGGAAAGTTTTTCTGCCCGTACATCGGTTTTTCACCCTTGTTTTTCACCGGTATTTTTGTCGGAACATAATGAATACCGCTATCTTTGGGTATAGCCGGAATCCAACTGCCGAATTCGCCGCCTATAGAACAGAAAATGGCGCCGTTTTGTCCGTTTGTTACGATAGAACCAAGACGTTTGCTGTCGCCGTTTGTAAAATCACGTTCCAAAAGGCCTTCATCATACCACCTTTTCATTGTTTTTACCCAATCACCGTATGCCGCCTCATAGGGACCGAACTTTACTTTACTTTTATCGTCATGATAGAAAGTTGCGGCAAATCCGAAACAGCCGGTAAAAGGCGAGAAACTCGTCATTTCAAAATTTCCCAAACGCACGCTCAAAGGAGAAGAAATTCCCATATCACGAAACGCCCTTAACACCGTTTCCCATTCATTAAGAGTTTCCGGTACATCAAGACCCGCTTTGTCCAGTAAATCCTTTCGGATAACAAAAGTTCTGTAACTTGCCAGCCTATCATCACCCAATATAAACGGAAACTGATAATGATATCCCTTTTCCGTTATAACCTGCTGAACATAATCGGGATGTTCATTATATATTTTCGACAGATTCGGGCAAACCTTATCTACGTAACTGTTGAGCGGTATAATAACCTGATCCGCAATCGCCTTATCGGGGCCGCCTGCATATTTTGAAAAATCCCATTCAATAATGTCGGGCAAGTCATTAGAATTCAGCATGATGTTAAACGCCTGCTCCTCCTGCCCATAAACGGGGTGCTCAAACTGAACGGTTATGCCCGTATTTTCCTTAATATAATCATCCACATAGGTATCGTTCATAGAATTTCCGTAAGCAAGAATCGGCGCCATCTGCGGCATCCAGTAACGCAGCACGGCATCCGTTTTCAGAGGGTACTGATCACTTGTAGTTACTTTTGTAAGGTCATAAGAACTATTTGATTCGTTTTTCACATTACAGCCTGACAGCGTTATGCTGGCTGCTATGCAAAAACAACCAAAAATTTTCAAGAACTGTTTAACTCTTTGATTCATCTTCTTTGTCCTCCCCCAAATTAATATAGGCAGCTGAAGAAAATTTGCCCGTTTCATTCATTTATATTCTTCAAGCATATGATAGCACTCATTTTTTCCGAAGTCAATAGAATCACTTTAATTCTAAAGAAACTGTCCTTTTACTAAATCAAATTTAAAGAAATTGACTAGTATATTCAGTGATAGTATATCATTAATATTGAAATTCATATAAAAATACGTTACAGTATTTTTGATTAAAGCAAAAAGCGAGGAATTTTTGAAATTCTTGATGTACACAAAAAAAGGCCGTATTTCCTATATGGGGAAATCGGACTTTTTGTATAATGAAACCCTCTCATTGCAGAGAGGGTTTCATCGTATCATTGCGATACTAAAATTATATCAAGATAATATTAAAGGGATTTCATTTAAGAAATCCCTTTAAATTGTTTTTATAATTACTCTGAAAATAAATATTTAGCCGGCACTACTTCAACCGGTTGAGACGCGCTTTGCCATCTCATAACGCAGGTCGCGCCGCCGCCATTATCTTTATACTGAATTTTAATTATATGTTTATGACCCGCCACCGCGTCAAAAGAACCTTCTACAAAATAGCCGTGCTGCTTATCCCATGTATCAAGAATAAGCGCTTCATCAACCCAAACCTTAAGATCATCATCGGCAACAAAGGCAAGCGTCAGACTTTCCGTGAATTTAGCTTCAATGCGTCCGCTCATAATACCTGTGAATGTATCATCCGATATGCCCGAAGGCGCACCCAGACCCCATTCATAATTTACAGCGGCAACCTCAGAAAATACAATCGTTTCAGCATTATCTGATTTATAAAAATCGTTTTTAAGCCCTCTGCCTGTTTTATCAAGCTGATTAAAGAATTTTGCTGTACTATATTCAGCATAAACCGACCTTTCCACATATAATGCCGATTCAGGTACGGATGACATTCCATCCGTCTCATTTTCCCAGAATAAGTATATCAGAGAGTTTAACGGCATTTGCTGATATTCAAGCGTTATAGGATAATATTCGCCCGCTTCAAGGTTTATACTGTCGGAAATTGTGTAATCCAAATTTACAAGTCCCCAGCGATTAATTAAATTAACGCCATTTATTTTAAGCTTTACGCCATCGTCGGACAATGTTTTGAATTTATATGTGCCGCTTGTTTCCGGTTTTATATATCCTGACCATTTAACCGAAAAGGTTTCAGGCTCAATTACTTCATTGGGAGAGTCATAAGCCCACATAAAGAACGGGCGTGAATCAATTCTTCTCATTCTTATTGCGGATTCGTTTGTAAGTTCAGCCGCGTCAGAATATTCGCCCAAAAGACCGTTTACATATTCGGACGGAACAGGCGATTCCGATGGTGTCGGCGATTCGGATGGTGTCGGCGATTCGGATGGTGCCGGTGATTCGGATGGTGCCGGTGATTCCGATGGTGCCGGTGATTCCGATGGCTCCGGCGTTGACGTTATTTCAGGTGTGGGAGTAGCCGAAGATTCAAGCATAGAAAGAGTTACTCCGCTTTTTATTTCATTAACATCACCTTCAATAACCTTTGGTCCTTGAAGGAAGGTCGCGTTTTTAGCGGCAAGCCTGCCTGTAATCTGAGCCGCGCCGGACATTGTAATATTCAAATCTTTGCCGGCAACATAACCTGTAACCTGCGTGCTAGCAAAGTTGAGCTTTCCGTTTGAGAATATATTGCCGTTTATCTCATTTCCTCCGTTTAGATAAAGCTCGCTGTTATTAGTATAAATATTTAAATTGCCTATTAAATTTGTAAGTGATAATACTTTGTTATCAGCAATGTATAAAGCAACCTGCTGTGAATTTCCGCCTTCGTTGATTCTCGGAACAGCGCCCGATTCCATATCCTCAACATAAAATATAACATTTCCGGTACCAATAATAGTTATAGAATTATATAATTTTAGCTTTCCAATTCGCAGCTCAATAGTTTTGCCTGCGTCAGCCGTAATTGTAAATGCTGTGCTTCCGTCAGTTGTAATATTAATTTCGTCATACCAGCCGCTTTCGCTTATATTTACAGCGCTTTTTACCGTTAAGCTGTCTTTTTTCGCAAGCTGGGGAAAGTCCTTGAGTGTAATATCAATATCAGGAACACTTCCTGCATATGCTGTTTTTGCCACATATTTGTCAATTGTATCGTTATAGTTTTCAATTTTAGATACATCGGCATAAAGTAACCCGTTTATAACACGAGTATCATATGCCAAGCCTTTTGCATTGCCCAAAACTACCGCGTTGCCGGAAACATTTTCTTGTCCGCCGGTGGTAGTATAGTCATTGTATAAGTACATCGCGAATTTAGAACCGTCAATAACAGGATCTCCATCATCCTTCTTAGCGATAATATTCATTGCGAGACATAAGGTGAAAACTAACGCAAGTGAAATGATTTTGTTTAATTTTCTCATTTTCGCCGCCTCCTTAACTACTTTTTAATTTGATTATTCTCATTTTTTTAAATCAACTTTGTTGCTTTCACAACCATTAAAAAAACCGCAAACCTGACGCAAAAATATACGTCAAACTTACGGCAACCGGCTATCATATCCCAAAGGACTTAGACCCTCGGCTTTGCGTCGCTGCCTTTCGACAACTTTGCTTTTTACTATAAATTATACTATTATAATATATTATATATTATTATACTAAATATGTCAATAGTTTTTAAAAATTTTCTTTAATTTTTAATTAATACAGAATTATCCTGTTCATTCAATTCCACTAAAGCCCCAAGGCTTTCGGATACAAACCTTACGGGAACCATTGTTCTGCCGTTTTCTAAATACGGCATAGTGTTAAGCATAATCATATTATTACCCGCAATTGCGCCCGGGCTGCCTATAGCTAAAAATATATATTTATCCTCTGTTTTAACCTCTATGCTTGATGATTTTTCATCCCAGATTATTTGCTCGTCCGTTATTCCGAGCGCGTTAAATATCGCTCTGAACGGAAGCATGGTAGACCCGTTGACCACAACTGCCGGCGTATCTGTTTCAAGTACTTTTCCGTTTATGTATACGGTTACAATCTCTTCTGCCGATACTGAAGCAAACGTCAGAATCGCGAATATCAGAACAGTTATTATTTTTTTCATGATAAAACCTCCTATTGTACGGATATTATTTTTTTAATTTTCTTAAATTTATAGCCAGCTTTATGCTGTCGCCAGCGGTTTTGAAAACCTTCATTTTGCTTGCGCCTTTTTTGAAATCGTAACGCAGCTCGAACGGAACCTCGGCAAAAGACGCGCCGCATATGTACAGCTTAAATAAAATTTCAGCCATGCAGGTAAATCCGCTTTGTTCAATAATATTATCACCGAAACGGTTATATGCCTTTTTCAGCATATCATTATTATAAAGCCTGTAGCCGCAGGTATAATCCCTTACATTTTTAACGCCGAGCAGCATTGAATAAACTAGCTTTGCGCCCTCGCTCGTAAGCAGCCTGAATGAGGAAACGCCTTTAATATCTGCGCCCGATTGATACCTTGAAGCAATCACGACGTCCGCTCCCGTATTTTTATGTTTTTCAAGCATATCCAAAACATATTTGGGATTATGCGTATTGTCACAATCCATAATGCAGGTAAATTTAGAATCGGGGCAGTTTTTGATAATATGCAAAAATCCTGTTTTTACAGCCTCGCCCAGCCCTTTATTTTTTTCATGATTCACAAGCGTGAAATTATTATATTCACACTCCAGCTTTTCGGCAATTTCCTTTGTTTTATCCTTGCTTCCGTCATTTGTGACAACAATTTTGAGCGCAAGGCCAAATCTGTTTTTAATTTCATCGGCATATTTCTGCCATTCAAGCACAAGCTGCTCTAAATTTTCCTCTTCATTATATGCGGGAAGCATTACCGTTAATTCATTCATTATTAAAATTCCTCCTAAGGTTGTTTAAAATGCTGTTTATTTTTTTAAAGTCGTCTTTTAATACTCTTTTAAACGATGCCCATTCCTCTGTCATATTTCTGGTTTTCCATGACATATCCGTTGTTATGCTGTTGATAATTCCCGCAAACCTTATAAAAAAAACATAAAGGTTAAAAAGTGGATACAAAAACGCTATATACCACTGCTTTGAGTAATATTTCCTTATATCGGGAAATGTCCGCAGATACGACCTTACGCACAGATAGAATAATAAAGCGGATAATACGTAAAGCGTATAAAGTATAAACATAGAGCCGAATATTAAATAAAGCGGATAATTTATAAAAAACAGATAAATTATCGCGAAATACCAGATAGCCCTCGGAAACGCGAATGTATGGTCGTACATTAAAACCCTTACCATAAAGTTTTTAAAGAAATTAACCGGCTTTAGCTTATCCTTTAAAAACATATGCGAAACCTCAATTTCGCCTCTCTGCCAGCGCTGCCTCTGCGTATACAGCTTATTATAATCGTCTATCGGGTCTACAAAAAACAGAGCGTCCTCGCAGATTGTAACATCCTCCTTTAAAACTTCGCGAATCTGAAAGGTAACATGAGTATCCTCACATACCGTTATGCTGTTATATAAATAAGTTTTAAGAATCGCGGATTTTCTGAAAGCCGAAAATGCGCCCGATAATGTGTACATACTGTTGAATTCCGCTTCATAGTTTCTGCCGGCAAGAAAAGCGTTGCAATATTCAAACATTTCGCATCTTCTTGTAAGCCTCATGAAGAAATCCTCTGTCTGCTCGATTAATTTCGGTTCAATTAAAATTGAGCCTGTCATGCAATGAACATTCGGGCTTTCCTCAAATTTATTTACCATTCTCTGCAGAGCGGTTTCCTCTAAAATCCCGTCGCTGTCAACGTGAATTATATATTTCCCGGCGCTGTTGAACAAAGCCAGATTGAGCGCTTTGGACTTGCCCTGCCCCGCCGTAAGCCACCACATTGCCAGATCGTTAAATTCCTTCTGGCATTCAACAAAAACCTCTCTGCTTTTGTCGTGGCTGCCGTTATCTACAAGATATACCGACATCATATCCCTTGGATAATTACTTGAGTAAACCGATTTCAAACAGCTTTTAAGCGTATCCTGAGAATTATAAACCGGTATTATAATTGTAATCTCGGGATATTTTATCGGCGTCATACGTCTTTTTTTTAAAAACCTTTTCTTGAGAAGCACAAATACGCCCGAAACCGCCGGAACAATTTCCCAAAGCACAGGTATAATAATCCATGCAAGCCAAAAAATCAATTCTTTAATTATTCTTGTCATTACTATTTCCATATGAAAAGCTCCCTACCTTCTGCCTTATAATATGCGATTTCGTAAATACATAAAAATAAAGCACTACAGAAAATCCGTAAAACAGTATTCTTCCGAAAACGGTATGCGCAAAATAGAAAATATTGTTGCCGCCATAGTATATTATTGTGCATATGACAAATATACGGATTACATTCGCCATAAATATCCATCCGGTTCCCAATAGAGTAATCGAAACCTTTTCCGAAGAATTATAAATCGGAAAAAACCACAAAAGCGATAAAAACGCCAGTATTTCAATAATGCCCGAGCATTCATAGTCTATATAAAAGGATATAAAGCTGTTTTCCCTTGAGATAAACAAAAGCGAATATTTAGGAAACGCTTCATAAAAGCCTGAAAGCTTTCCGAAAACTCCAGATACCAGAGCAACGGCGTTTCCAAGCGCTTTTGTGAGATAAGGCTCAAAAAAGAACATTGAGAAAAAGAACATTCCCACCGCGCCCAGCACAAATTTAAAGAACGACAGCTTTGCCCTTGTTAAAACCGTGAGCAGGTATATCCATATTACAAATAATGTTATTGCTAATATATACATGAATTTTTCTCTTTCCTTTTTCTTTTCAGGTAATACGGTACAATAAGGCTGAGCAGTATACAAATCGCGATTCCCGTATAAGGAGCGGTGCCGGCAGTTGAAATTATTATATAATCTTTTTTGGGTTCGGTATCGTCATCCGTATGCACCCTCATTTTAATCATATATCCCCATTTCATATCCTTTATAAAATCCGCTATGGGAATAGAGTATTCCATATAAATAAAGTTTTTGTTTATTATCTCGCAGCTGCCGTCTGTTGAACTAAAACCTTCAACCGAGGTAATAACACTGCTGTCGCTTACGTCGTATGAGGTTACAGCGTTATATGTGCCGTAATCGGTTACAAGCTCGGTTGTTATTTTGCCGATATTATTTTCACGGTAAGCGAATCTAAGCATTATATACAGCATATCCGAATTTTCGGACATACTCCATTTAAGCTGGCTTATCTTATGCTTAGGGCCTGTATTATCTTCATTATCCGAGGAAGTATCGGGCGAAGATGAAGGCTCGCCGGTGGCATTAACTTCTGGTGTTTCCGCCGCCGCTGTGGCGGCAGCAGTTTCGCTTGCGGCCTCCGGTGCGGCTGTCGCAGTCGCGTCCTTTTTAACATTTTCGTCCGCCCCGGCAGGAGCGGTTGCCGCCGGAGCCGCCCCATTATTTGTATTTGAATCGGCGGCGGTATCCGAGGAGTTTACCGTTTTAATTGCAGCGGAATTGCCCGAAGTATCGGCAGACGTGCCGGAACTTGCGGAATCATCAGCAGTTACGGTTGTTTCCTTTGCAGTGTCTGTTTTTTCCTGTTTACTGTCGGAAACCGGCTGTACATCTTCGGTTTCTGTTGTGATTGAAGGCTTATCAACCCAGTCCGTGAAATCACCGTCCAAATTTATATCTTCCGCGTAACAATTAAGCCAAAATATTAACATTAAAAACAATATAAGCCTTTTCATTGTTTCTCTCCCCTTTTTTTAAACGAAAGCAACAGAAATAATATACTCACTAAAAACGCGGATACGCTAACTATTATACCCTTTTTTAAATACGGATAGGTAATTTTTATCTGAGTTTCAGTTTCTGTTGTACACAAAAGGTTATGCTGCGGATAGGTTTTCTGCCCGGACTCAAACGCGTCCAGATACGCAAGCGTTGTATTTACTCCGCCCGGCGGTGTATTTAAATAAATTCTGTCATTTTGAATATCTATAGAAATAGGCACTATTTCACGTTTCGGCAGTGTGTTCGCGCTGGTTCCCATTACGCCGGCGTATATATCTATAACCGTGCGGTCCTCATTTATTATCCCGTGATAAAGCAGGTTAAAGCCGATAAAAGAAATCATACCGTCATCGCTCTCGCCGATAAATGAAAGCTTATTTCCGCCCATCCACGAAAAGCCTGTTGAAACTGGCACATTTTCAAGATAAACAGTATTCCATTTTCTGTTTTCTTCTTTAAACGTGGTCGGGAAATACACAACGTCCTTAACGTGTAGATCCGGCAGCTTATTTTCAAACTGAATGGGCTGCGCGGTTACGTCCAAAAAGGTAAGCCGGTTGGTAACAGGGTCGTTCGGCACCTTATTCATATCAACGATTACCTTAACTCCGCCTGCCGCTGCGTCACGCATAAGCTTTTCGGCGGCGGCTTTGTTTCTGTATTTGAAATCTGAAATATAAAGCATTTTATATTTCAGCAGTTCAGAGGGCGTATAATCCTCCAAAAAGTCGCTGCGCCCTATTTCATAGCCCGGAAATTCAAGTGAAATATTGCTTGCTGTTTTGCCTATTGCAAGCCCGTAATACTGCGAAATCATTCCAAAGGTTTCGGGCGTGTCGCGTTTATAAAGATATGCGTTATTGTATTCCTTTACAAAATAGTAATTACAAAGGCCGGCATTATAGGTTAGCTTATCGAAATCCTTAACCTTATTTTTTTTAACCAGCACCGTATCGCAGCCAAGCTCTATACATCTGTCAAACATATAGGGATAATACTCTTTTTCGAGCGCGGTATTAAGAAGCACTATATTGCTTGCGGTTGTTGCTCCCTGCCATGCCCACCCGTAGGCATACGGGATTTTATGTTTATCCGAGCATAGATAATATGACGGAAACGAGCCGAATTCACTGACGTCTAAAATCGCTATACGCTGATTTGTAATTTCCGCCGCTTCGTCCAGCATTGCTGCCGTATCAGCCGACGGGTTTGAATTATACGCGAGCTGCCTGAAAGATACTCCGCAATCAATAATAATAACCAGCATTATCATTATCATAAAATATCGCTTTGCTCTTTTCCACATTATCATGCTTAACGTGAAAATGGCGTAGGCAATCGGCGTAAACCTCATCATCCATAATAGCTGATTAAGCGGCAGCTTAATCAGTATCGGAACAAAAGCGGTTGTGGTTCCCAAAAACACCGTGAGCAGCGCTAAAAAGCCAGGAACGCTCTTTTTATCCGACATAAAAACCCCTATCAGCGCAACCGCGAAAAACGATATGCCGAAATAATAAATTTCTATATTATAATTCCTTAAAGTAGGATTAAGCGATTGTGTAAACGGGAAGGTGAGCGATTTCATTACCTCCGCCACCGCAGCGGAATCAATGGACATAAGCCCTCCCTGCAAAGCCGGATACAGCCATGCTCCGCAAAGCCCGATACCCAGCAGCATCCCGATTAAAATTTGCAAGGGTCTGCCGAAGTTTTTATTTTGTATACCGTAATATACCAAAAAGAAGAAGGTTGTTATTCCTAGCATTGCGGCTATCATAAGATGGCACATGCTTATAACCGCCATTATAAGGATTACCGCGATAAGAGAGTATTTCCTTTTATTTTCCGCGTACTGCCAAATAAAAAAGAACATATAAGGCAGCAAAACCGCAATCGTAATACGGGGCAGGTTTCCTTCCGAAAAAAACACCCTTATATTGTCAGGCATTGAGAACCATAAAATTCCGAGTACTGCGGAAAAGAAAACCCTTTTTTCTTTTATCCCCCATAAAATCCAGCCGTAGGCTCCCACGACAAAGCAGAAATAAACAAATATATTATATGCCGCAATAGGGTTGCCGTTTGCCATAAACTGAAATCCCGCCAGAATATAATACGGAATAGGCGCCCAATATCTGAACGGCTGTATTCCGTTATACCATAAATCGGTGTAAAGCGGGTAAACTATCCCGCGTTTAAGCGAATCATACAATAGGTTGGCTTTAAAAATATGCCCGAATGTATCCGACCCCCACGGATAAATGCCTTTTCTGTTGACATACAGCATAAGCAGCAGACCTGCGGCGGCAACAAACAGCATAGCTGAAAGCGCTTTAATATAAGGATATTTATATTCCTTTTCTTCAGGTATATGCGATATATCCGTTTCTACTGCCGGCGGCTCAAGGTCTATAGTAGGCAAAACAGACATTATCTCCTCCTGAGGTTGCTGTTTTTCCTCTTCTTCCAAGCCGTTTTTCGCCCTTTCTATAATTGAATAAACAACTTCGTTAAATAAAAGGTGGGGCGAAATTTTTTTGCTGCCGTTGTCAATGTTTTTATGTCTGACAACGTATATTCTGGAAGGAATTTCGCTTATTTCAAGCTTTTTAAGAAGTATTTTAGAATCTATGAGCTTATGATAAATCTGCTCAAACAGAAATTCTCCTATATTCTCTAAAGTTGGATTAACGCTGCCGAAATAAGGTATGTCGTTCAGGTTTAAGTTTGTATAGTCTTTAAGAAACTCGTTTATGTTATCTTCAATTTTATGAAATTGCTCAAACCCTGTATTCGCGTCAATATATGTTACAATTGTCCAGTTATGATGATGTGACTGCGTAAACCTGTCCTCAATTTTTACGGAATGATACGCATATAAGTTAAATTTAAGGCAATATGTCATATTATTCATAGCTGCCGCTCTTTTCTGAAATTTCCTGTTTCATAGCGGCTACGAATTTCTCCGCAAGCTGCGGGTCAAACTGAGATCCCGCGCATCTATGCAGCTCATCTAACGCGTCTAAAACATCTATTCCCTCTTTATAAACTCTGCGGCTGACCATTGCGTCAAAAGCGTCCGCAATTGAAATTATCCTCGCCTCAATAGAAATTTTATCGCCGGCAATTCCTCTTGGATAACCCTGTCCGTCCCATCTTTCATGGTGCTGGAGTATATATTTGGCGATTGCCCTTAAATCCGGAGACGCCATTGCTATATTATAACCCTTCTCAGTATGGGTTTTCATAATTTCGTATTCCTCTTCATTTAGCGACCCTTCTTTATTCAAAATAGCGTCAGGCATACTGATTTTACCCACATCGTGCAGATACGCAAGCATTTTAAGCTCCCGTACCTTTTTTTCGTTCATACCTATCGCGCGCGCAAGCTTAGCCGCGTAAACCGAAATTCTGTCGCAATGCTCCTTGGTTTCGCTTGTTTTTTCCTGTAAAATCCTTGTGAGCATGCTTACAGCGCCGCTGTGCGTGCTGTTTATCGCAGTGAGTTTGTCCATTTCAAGGTTCTGTTCAGCCTTTATAATAATATCATATATATTATCTTCCTCCGATATTTTAGTTCCGATACCAAAGGATATATCAACCTCCATGCCATGCGAGTATTTATCACCTACATTTTGAGATATACGCATCATTTTATTTGCGGCTTCATCCGATGATGTATTAATCATTACTATAGCGAATTCGTCGTTTCCGTATCTCGCCAAAACATCATTCTTGTTGCAGACCTCCTTGCACATTTCAGCAACCGACGTTAGCACCGAGTCGCCTATTTTATAGCCGAACGCGCTGTTTATAAGCTTTAATCCGTTTATATCAATAATCGCTATTGTTACCGGAATAAATACGTCAGCCTCAATTTTCGGGAATAATATATCAAAGAATTTTCTGTTGTAAAGGCCTGTAAGGAAATCATAAATCGACAGACTTTCAAATTTCTCATCAGTTTCCTTCAGCTTATTTTTAAGATTAGCAATCTTATTATCAGCAGATTCCAGCTCTTTTTCCAGCCCGCCGACACGTTTGTTATATTTGTTCAACCTGAAACAAAGCAGTATTGTATAAAATACAAACAGGAATGAGTATATATACGCGAAGGCATAAAAATTATTTTTTACATATTCATATTTATACAGGCTTAGAATATAGTTTTCCGGGGTTACGCACCCGATAATATAAGTTTTCGAGTTCTTAAAAAACACATTCCATGTGATATATTCATTGCCCTTTGAATAATTTTTCACAAAATAATCACTGCCGGGCTGCGCGTCCTCCATTGTCTGCAAAACCTCAGCCAGATGTTCACCGCCATAATAGGAATAGGCTCCGTAAACCTCTCTTATGCTTTTGCCGAATTTCTCATGAGTTGTTTCATTGTTTTTTTCAAATATTACAGTGTTATTTCCGTAAAAAACAGCATAGCTTGCTTCATTGAAATGAAGCCTCGGCAAAACGCGCTCTGCCACATCGGATTCAAAATTATCCGAGTTTAGATTCATTGCGTCGTAGGCGGCGTCCTGTACCAGTTTCTTTTGCCATGACGTCCAGTTTTCAATAATATTTTGCTTTAAACCTGTCATTTCCACGGATAAAAGTACATATAAAAGCAAAAGGGAAAAAGCGGCAATTAAAACAATGGATATTATCTTTAGCTGATATTTTAAGCTGTGTTTATCTGCCATTTGATTCTTACCTTTCACTATTTTTTATGCTTTTTTAAAAAATTACCAAACCCGGATTCTTTTTTGGGTTTCTCATTATTATTCTGCATCGCCATATTTGCCATAACATTAAGTCTTTCTTTTATCAGTTCTTCCGTTTTCTGTTCAATTATATCCGTATCCTGCGTAAAAGGCGCCTGCTTTTCGGATTTATCCTCAGTTGCAATGTCGATTATAAACGAGCGCGAAGGAGTTTCGCTTACTTCCAGCCTTGTAAGGATAAACCCGTTTTCCACAAATAATGATTCCAGATTTGTCTGCAGATATAAGCTTACATTTTCAAGCGTTGGATTAAGCGTGTCAAACGGATGAATTGTATTCATATTTTTATTCTGGAAAGGCTCGAGTAAGATTTCAACGGCAGACTCTATTTGTGTAAACGCTAAAAAATCATTTTTCTGCTTAAATACGTCTACGGTTATTTCCCATGTGTGCGGATGCAGCTCACCCATTACCCCGTTTATGAGGATTGAATGTATTGCGTTTAAGTAAAATTTATAACGATATTCCTGCATAAGCCTATTCAGCCTTCCTAAATATTATGTATTTCCTTGCTATAAAATTAATAATAAACACCAAAACAGCGACTGCAATATTTGTTAATTTATCATCAGCTTTAAACAAATTTACTCCTATATACATTCCGATACCCGACAGCGCGAATCCGAACGCGGTAAAAAGAATAAAGGATAAAAGTTCCCAAACAGATACAGGTTCATTATTGCTGAACACCCAATGCTTTGACATTATATAATTTACTGCAAGCCCCGCGAATCTGCCGATATACATAGCCGCCATGTAATTTAAATATTGCCTGAAAATCAAATATACCAAAAAATCCGCCGTAAATGACGCGCCGCCTGTAACCATATATCTGAGTGACTGCACGAGAAATTGATTTTTTCGTAAATCTTCAATCTTTATAAAATCCATATTATCAATTCTTTCTAAACGTTATATATATCCATTATCATTTTAACAGACAAACATATAAAAATCAAGTATTTTAACTAAATTTTTCAAATATCGCGTTTTGAGAATTCACAACCGCAATAATTCTGCCTGTATAGATTATAAATATTTGAAAGCTCAATTGAGCGTTTATATCCGTTTTTCTTTTTAAAATCCGAGTACAGATATTTTACATCATATTGCTGTTCAAGCTTTTCGCCTATTTCATTAAGCCACGCGGCATTTTTATAAGGGCTTACCGATAAGGTGGTGGTAAAATAATCGTAATTTTTTTCCTTTGCTAGCCGCGCCGCTTCACCAAGCCTTAGTTCATAGCATTTAAAGCAGCGGGCGCCGCCCTCTTTTTCGTTTTCAAGCCCTTTGGCGATATTATAAAATGCGTCGGCGTTATAATTGCCTTCAATAATATTAATTTCATTTTTCGGTTTAAGCATAGATATAAATTTCATCTGCTCGTCTGCCCTTATATCATATTCAGATTTTGGCGATATATTTGGATTATAATAAAATATAGTAATTTTAAACAAACCGGAAAGATATTCCAGCACATAACTGCTGCACGGCGCACAGCAGCTATGCAGAAGAAGCGTCGGTGTTTCACCGCTTTTTGATATATTAAAAAGGGTTTTGTCCAGCTCCTTTTGATAATTAATAACCATAATGCGCCTCCTGATTATATATTTGTGTTTATTATATCATTTTTTTAAAGAAAAATAAAGCTTTATTTAATGTCTACTGAATAAATGCCCATTTTTCATATTTCCTCAAATCAGCAAACCAACCACATAAAACTTGAAAAAGGGCGCAAAGAACCTTACGCAGGTTCAGCACGACAATAGACAGGGCTATGGCG